>Ga0194051_1000015_pt1 | contig 83645 bp, 68 predicted proteins | sample SepL2320m_MetaG_FD_161275 | JGI IMG/M metagenome (GOLD analysis project Ga0194051, IMG submission 161275) | Anoxic zone freshwater microbial communities from boreal shield lake in IISD Experimental Lakes Area, Ontario, Canada - Sep2016-L239-20m | ecosystem: Environmental > Aquatic > Freshwater >... | reverse complement strand
TTATATTGTTGTAGGTGAGCATAACTCCTTTGGGATTTCCGGTACTTCCGCTAGAAAAAATAATTGTCAAAGTGTCATCTTTGTTTGGTTGATGAGCTTTCAAAATGGTTTTAATAAACAAGGAGGGAGTCAAGATTTTACTTGCAAGAAAAGTCAGAATTTTTTCAGTTGAACTTATATTCTGCATTATATCTTCCAAGTAAAGCAACCTGATGTTTTTAATATCGGGCCAGCTAACCTTACTTGTAAATCGCTTGGCTGTAATAACAGTTTTTACTCCCGATTTTTTTATGCAATGCTCTAAAATCCCTATGGATGCTGTGTAATTTAAATTGACTGAAATCTTTCCTATTGTTCCTAGGGCAATGTTTGTCAGTGCACTTCCCGTACTGTTTGGAAGCCAAATTCCTACGATTGTTTCCTCTTTCAGTTCATGGCGAAGTTGTTTTCCTAGGCAACTGACTGCAACTAAAGCCTTGCCATAAGTGAGGTTTAATTTTGGATTGGTGTTGTCGGGGAAGCATACCTTTTCTGGATTTCTTAAAGCCTGTAATGCAAAACCAATATGAACAAGAGGCAGGTCATTATGAGCGATATTTGCAGCTTCCACGCTAAGACTTTGAATTACTGATTTAATCTCTTTAGCTTCCTCTAATGTGGTTAAAGGTTTGCCTATGAAAAGATGCCAATGGGTTTCGTTGTTGATGATGTTTCGATTGAACACTCCTTTTTTTCGGATGGTAAAATTGCTTCCTTTTGGTTGCTCTAGGTGGATGGGGACAACTGAAGCGTTTGTTTTTTTAAGTATTGCCTTTAGGACGCGGAATGAATCAATTTCAAACCCGCTGCTAGTTTTAAACCATTCGGTTACAACACCTATGTTTTCATTGTTTTTAATTATGCTTCTTGCTTCTTTTAATGCTTTTACAATACCTCGAAGTCCAAGGTTCGGCTGAATATAAATAATAAGATTGTGCAGGGGAGTGTTTTGGGCCGGGTGACATGGTAGTGCAGACAAATCGAAAACTAGGATTTTTTTTACAGGTAAGTTTAGAAGGGCGAATTGTTCATCAAATCGGATTTGGGAGGCCACGAAAATTACACCACTTTTAACCGGAATATTCTCTATTCCATGCATGGTTATTTTTGCAGACCCAGAACCTTTTTTTATCAAAAAAATAATTTGAAGTAGTAGTAGGCCCAAGATGCCAGCAGCGGTTAACCATGAACTAGATTCTACAATTATGGCAGCAGAAAAAAAACTTTGCATCTGGTGCAACTCCTATAGTATTTAAGCACAATCTGAATCCTTCAGAAAACCACCAGAGTTTCTTTGTTTTAACCAAGTTTTAGCATTACAACATTGGCACAATAACATTGTTTGAAAGAACTTTGCCATATATGTTGTATTGTTCCATTAAAAATTGTTATCATAATATGTCTGCCGGGATTTGAAGATGATTCTTCAATCTGACACTTATTAAAGCTTTTTGAAGGCTTTGACATGATTTATTCTCGTTTTTATGACTTTGGGGGATTTACTATGAAAATTTTAAAATCGATTGCTGTTGCCTGCGCCTTTCTGATTTCTAGTGTCGCAAACGCACAAAATATTAGCTTTATCAAGGATGTGGCACCAATTTTAAAAGAAAATTGTTTTGCTTGCCATGGTTCTAAAAACCCAAAAGGTAAGCTGGATATGACAAAATACGAAGCATTGAGGCATGGTGGTACGAAAGATGACCCAATTGTTGCTGGGAAACCAGATGAAAGTTATTTTATCGATGTTTTAAAAGCCACGGATAAAACAAGAATGCCCCCTAAGGAAAGTGGCGATGCGCTTTCCCCTGAAAAAATTAAGATTCTTCAGCAATGGGTAGCGCAAGGTGCCAAAATTGACAAGGAAGTTGATGCAAAAGCTGATTTATTGAAAGAATTACGCATTCGTTGGAAAGCCCCCGTGCCTTCTGCAAAGTACTCTTTCCCAGTTGCTGCTACCGCTCTTGCGTTTTCTCCAGATGGTAAAAAAATCGTTGTTGGTGGTCATCATGAAATTACAGTTTGGGATGTGGATACTGCTAAATTAGAGAAAAGGATTAATACCCGTGCGCGGCGTGCCATGGCTTTCCTTTTCCTTCCCGATGGTAAACTTGTTGTTGCAGGAGGCCGACCCGGTGAAGAAGGCGATGTAAGGGTCTATGATATCTCTGGTGCGGGAAAAATAACTGATGGCGTTTCGTTCTTGGATGGCGTTGATGATAAAAAAATCATGCTCAAACAGCTTTTGGATACGGATGACGAGGTGCTTTGCCTAGCCCTTAGCAGCGATGGTAAAAAGCTTGCTGCAGGTGGTTGCGATCGTCTTCTACATGTTTGGGATATTGGTTCTGGTATAGAAAATGCAAAGCTAGAACAGTCCATCGAAAACCATGCAGATTGGGTTTTTTCAGCGTCTTTTTCACCAGACGGAAAGTTTCTCGCAAGTTCTAGCCGAGATAAAACTGCCAAGGTTTGGAACCTTGCGTCCAAGGAGTCTTTAGCAACTTTCCCCGACCATCAAAATTCTGTTTATGGAGTATTTTTTAAGGCGGATGGAAAGAATTGCTATTCTGCAGGCGATGATAAACAACTCAGACTTTTTGGTCTTGATGGGGAAAGAGCTGGTAAGCAAGTGCGTGTCATTGGTGCTCATACAGGGCAGATTCTTAAAATTGCGGGCAATGATAAAGCTAATCTAATCGCTACGGGAGGTTCAGATAATACCATTAAAACTTGGAATGCAGAATCTGGTGCTGCTGTAAAAACATTCGCAGGTCTAACTGATCAAGTTCTTTCGTTGGCATTTAATAAAGATGGTTCGTTAGTTGCTGGAGGTGCCTGGAACGGTGAAGTAATAATTTGGAAAACCGCAGATGCAGTTGTAGTCAAAAAAATTGCAATTTCTCCTGGATTACAGACTGCAGGTAAGTAGGGGATTGGTATTCTTTGTATCTTGAGAATCTAATATTTTGGAAGATGTTAATCGCTATCTAAACTTGGCAACGCTTGATGAGTTCAAGAGTTCTAAGGGTAAAATCAATTATTTTTCTTGGGGTCAAGGCCCGACCATTGTATTTATACATGGTTTAGCTGACTCTAAGGATGCATTTGTTTCCATCTCCAATATTCTTTCCAGCAAGTTTCGTTGTATCGGTTTGGATATTCCCAAAGTAGTGTTGGGAAGTAGTACTAAAGATCAAACTTTGTTAGATGCTTACACCGAATTTATAAAAGACTTCATCGAGAAAAAAGTAAAGTCGCCCGTAGTTCTTTTTGGTTCATCTTTTGGTTCTACTTTGTCAATAAACCTTGCATCAAAAACTCCTAAGTCTGTTTCAGGTTTAATATTGCAAGGAGGTTTTGTTTATCGCCCTCTTAGTGTGGTTGAGAGGTGCTCTGCTTTTCTTGCCAGCCTTTTTCCCTTCAATGGTGCAACTTTCCCTTATCTTGAATTCGTTATGAAATCACAACATTACCATGCTTTTCATGGTAAACCTTCTTATCGTTGGAATCGATTGGTTGAAAGCGTAAGTAAAGCTTATTTTAGCACTACAGGCAGGCTTGCAGCGGCAATTAACGATATCGACTTAAGGCATAAAGCTTCTGATTTTCGTAAACCTGTACTTTTAATTGATGGTGAGGTTGATCCCCTAATCGGTCCTAATATTCGAAAAACCCTATATGAGGCTTTTCCAGATGGCGAAAAAGTGGTGATTGAAGGGGGTGGGCATTTATTGCCTTACAGCCATCCAGAAGAAATTGCTGCCCACACGGAGCAATTTTTAAATAAAGTATTTCCTAATAATCGGATAGTATCAGAGTTGTAAAGCCATTTGGTTAATCAGTCTCTATTCAGGAATTTCACATGGGACAGAAGATTCATGTTATTGGGATAGGCAGCGATGGATTATTTGGCCTGACGACCCTGGAAAGGGATATTCTGGCGCAGTGCGATATTATATTTGGTTCTGAAAATGTACTTCGCTTGGTAGATAGCCTTAAAGCTGAAAAACGAAAAAACGGACCAGATCTTCAAGAGTTGTGCGAGTCGTTACAGAAACTTGATGTTGGTAAAATGGTTGCGCTTTTAGTAAGTGGTGACCCGTTGTTTTATGGAGTAGTACGATATTTATCAGAAAAGATCGGGAAAGATCGCTTTGAAGTTCATCCGCATGTCAGCAGTATGCAAATGGCTTTTGCTCGAGTTAAGGAGAGTTGGGATGATGCCTATCTTACAAGCTTGCAAAACCAATCTTTGGATAAGGTGATCGAGAAAATCAGAGTGTCTGAAACTGTTGGTATATTTACCAACATCGTCGAAAACCCTAGGGAGATTGCAAAGAGATTGCTTGCAAGGGGGATTGATTACTTCAAGGTTTTTGTTTGTGAGAATCTCGGAGGCAAGGACGAGAGGGTTACCCAGGCGGAACTTTCAGAAATCGTTGAAATGGATTTTGATCCACTCAATGTTCTTATTCTTAAACGAAAACCGGGTCGTCCTGATATTCCTGCGACATCATGTACTCCCAGACTTTTTGGGAATCCAGATGATATTTTTGCCCAGAGTAGGCCTAAAACGGGTTTGCTTACTCAATCTGAAATCCGAGCCATTGCTCTTTCAAGGCTTTCCGTAAAGCCGACCAGCGTTGTCTACGATATTGGTGCTGGGTCTGGTTCTGTTTCGATAGAGGCCGCACAACTTTGCTATTCGGGTATGGTCTATGCGATTGAACAGGATGCCGCCGATTACCATTTGATTCTTGCCAATGCAGAAAAAATGGGAATTAGAAACATCAAGGCAATCCATGGCATTGCTCCTGAAGTTTTTCAGGGCCTGCCACGGCCTGACGCGATCTTTGTAGGAGGAATAGGCAAGGAAGTAACCGGGTTGCTGGATGCAGCTTTTGAAACTTTAGTACCCCAAGGAAGAATGGTTGTAAATGTTGGTTCAGTAGAAAACTTGTATGTTTGTGTAAATACAATGCGGAAAATTGATCCCGAATTTGAAGTCCTGATGGTTCAGATTTCCCGAGGTTTAAATCAATATGGGTCACTTAGATTTGAAGCGATAAATCCTTCTTATTTACTTACAGCAGTTAAACATTGATGTGATTAGTTTTGTTTACCAACCCATTGAACATGAACTTGTCTGGTTCTGGGGCCATCAAATTCACATAAAAAAATGCCCTGCCATTGACCAAGTATAATTTTTCCTTCTTCCACAATTACATGAGACGAGTTTCCAAACAACCCGGTTTTAATGTGACTGTCGCTGTTACCCTCCCCATGTAGGAACTTAGCGAGATTTTTTGGGATCGATTTCTCAAGCCAATGTAGGGTGTCATGAATAACATCGGGGTCCCAGCACTCGTTGATTGTCAAACCTGCTGTGGTGTGTGGGCAAAAAATCACACCAATTCCCGACCTGATTGCGCTTTTCTTGAGGCTTGATTCCACTAGGCGAGTTATATTTACAAATTCACAGCGGTTTTGGGTGAAAATTTCAATAGTATCCATACTTCTTGGCCTCGCATTTTTAATGCCAAAACTGATAATATCTCTTATCTTATAGATTTCTTTATTTGACTTGAGGTCCTGCATGATTGCAAAAATTAAAGCGCTTTGCTTTTTCATTTTGGCTATGGCGTGCGTTGCATATGCACCTAATCTGGATGCCCAAAACTCTTCCTTACCCCAACCCATTATTGTTCTCCTTAATAAAGCCATTGAGGCGCATGGTGGGTATACTAAGCTTTCAACCCATAGGGCCGACCGTGTGAAAATGAAAGGCTCGATTCAGTTTGCTGGAGTGGATGCTACATTTAAAGGGGAAACAACCGTCCAACTACCTGACCAGATGAAAACAATTCAGGAAATTACTGTCAAAGGTAAATCTTTTAAAGTGATTCAGGTGTTTGATAAAGATAAGGTCTTGGTTAATTTAAATGGGCAACCTCAAAAAGCTGAAGAGCCTATAGCGGTACAAATTAAAGAAACAATGCGCCTTGCGAAAATCATCAGGCTAGTACCCCTGTTGACAGGTAAAGAATTTGAAATAACTGACCTTGGATTTATTAAAGCTGGAGAATTGGCCCTGCATGGCATCAAAGTAAAAGAGGTTTCCAAGCCTGATATCCTTTTGTTTTTTGATAGGCAAACAGGCCTTCTCGTGAAAACCGAACAAATTAGGGAATTTGAAAATAACAAAGTGGTTCAGGAAGATTATTTCTCCGACTTCAGGGATTTAGGTGGTTTTAAAAGACCTGTTAAAATTCAGTCATTTAGAAATGGGAAAAAAATTCTTGATGCAGAACTAGTCGAAGTAAGATATTTTGAAAAACTGCCTTCAGAAGACTTTAAACCATAACGCATTAACCAAACAGCAGAAGGTATTATGAAGCCTGGTAATTACTATGTTAGAAAACAAGATGCTGGTATCCAGCTATTGGCATGGCTGAAAGTTTCGCTGAAGCTTGATGGGGGATCCTGCAACCAGTTAATAGCAGCAGGTTGCATCTTTATCGATAAGAAACAGGTTAGAGACCCGAAATTGCAGCTTAAGGGTGGGGCTCGGGTATTCTTGAAACCCTCCCCTAAACCTTTGAAAACCAATAAGAAAAAAGCAGAAGCCCATGTAGTTGTTGCTATGCCGGAAATTATTTACTTTGATGATGATATCGCCATTGTTGAAAAACCCAGTGGCCTTACCACGGTACATCATGCCCAAGATAAAAAAGAATTTTCAGAGAGAGACCGCAAGTTTTTGCCTTCTACTTTGCAGGATATCCTGCCCGATATTCTTTCTGTTCATACAAAAAAAAAGGTGCCTTATGTTCGCGCCGTTCATCGCTTAGATAAAGAAACTAGTGGAGTTTTGGTCTTTTCTTTGAATAAAAAAGCTGAAAGTTCCCTTGGTAAGCAAATGAGAGAGAAAAAATTCACCAGACGCTATATTGCTTTGGTTCGTGGTCAGATCGAAAACCAAGAAATCCGCTCAATTCTTGTTCGCGATCGGGGTGACGGTCGCAGGGGCAGTTCACTAAAAGATCCGAATGGCGAGTTGGCAGTTACCCATGTCAAAAAAATAGAATCTCTTGGAGATATTTCTGTTGTTGAATGTGAGTTAGAAACAGGAAGGACCCATCAAGTACGCATACATTTGGGGGAATCAAATGCCCCGCTATGTGGCGAAAAGATTTATGATAGGCCAATAAACGGCCGCCCTAAGCCAGATCCAAGTGGGATCGATCGAATTGCGTTACATGCATGTTATTTAAGTTTAGAACATCCTACGAGTGGAAAAGTTATGAGTTGGAAAAGTTCAATTCCGCATGATATGCAAGGAGTGATTGAAAGGTTTAGGGAAAAAAATAAAGCCCCGGAATAAATCCAGGGCTTCATTTTTAGAATTACAACTCTATGGTTTTGGAGTTGGAACTGGAACTGGAGTTGGAACTGTACTCGACTTTACTGAAATTGGATTCACATCCATGGTTTCAACAAAGGTATCCTGATTTTGTTCAAGATCAATCTTGGTTTTCTGCCCACCGATATCAACGGTAAGATCACCAATAATCTTAAGGCTCATACTCGAGCGATCAATTCTACCTTTCGCTGCATCAAAAAAAATAAGGCCGTTTGATGAAGATGTTTTGATATTTGCGGCATCTATTTTGAAGGGCAATCCGCCAGCATTGCTAGAAACTGGCTTGGTATAAACCAAATCCGCCTTAACTGAGATCTTGTCCATTTTCTTTTCGTCTTGTCCTTCATAGGTGTAGGTATACGCGTTGTCGTACTTCCCAATTGGTCCCATATCAAGGGAGGTTGTACGCTTCCAAGTACCTTTTTCCTTGTCACCTTTGGTAACTTCGATATTAGGAATTGCGCCAAAAGTAGGTTCAGCCATCTCTACCATGGTTTTTTCGCTAAGTATCTTATCAAGCAAAGGTTGCATCTGTGGGTTTGAATTAATCAATTTTTTGACGAATTCTTCGCGCCCTGCGATTTTTGTAACTTTCATATCCTTGGTGTTGATGGTTACTAAAAATTCAGTTCCAACCAAGGCTTTGAAGAAATCAGACAATGGTGTTGTTGATGCAGATTCCTTAGTGGAATCATGCTGAACTTTGGTTCCACCAATATCAATGTTTAAAATGACGCCTTCAATTTTTTGCTTAAGTTCCCAATTGTCGCCGTCTTGCTTGACAGGAGTCCAACTGAAATAAAAGGTTTGGTTTTGTTCCTGATTGATGTCGGTACCACTTACCTTCATTTTTTGAACGGTTTTAGTAACCACCTTTTGATAAAAGGTTTTTTCCTTTTCAAATTTCCATTTAATTGTTGATTTTTCTTGGGCCCCTAACGAAGGGATAACCAAAGCAACAAAAACAAATCCAACTACCCATCTCATACTCGACATCGAGAATCCTCCAAAAAGTAAGAAACTAATCCACTTAAATGATGTTCGTGGAAGTATATATACAGTATTCTCATCTACAGCAAAATATCATACAAGAAATTCTATGGTTTTTGAATATTTCTGGTAAATATTTGGAATAACTTAAGGAAAGTAAGAATGAATCTGTTAACCACGCTGTCAAATTCATTAATGCAGGGTTTTTTTCCAAATGGATGGGATTTAGGCAAAATAGATGGTCTTGCAGAGGTTTCTGGGTCTGATTTAGTGTCTAAAAAGAGCTGGTGGAACCCTGAATTCAAGCCAATCCCCTGTCAAAATCTAGGTGATTTTGATGTGTATATGGGGCATGAAATAGCTCTTGAAATTTCGACCTCACGAAAAAATGGGCGTGAACTTGCCATGATTTTGCCTGTTGGCCCTATGGGTATGTACCGTTGGGCTGTTTATTTTTTAAACCAATGGGATGTGAACTGCTCGCATGTGCATGGATTTAACATGGATGAATGGTCCGATGCTGAAGGAAATACTCTGCCTTCTGATAATTCCGGGGCATTTCAATTTGCAATGGAAAAAGCGTTTTATGGCCCGTTAGGTAAACTTACGGTGCCCAAAAATCAGCGAAACTTTGCTTTAAAAAATAATCTCCCATCCTATGCCGAGAAAATAAAAGCTCTTAAAACCAAAGGTGCCAAACTTATTACAGTCTTTGGTATTGGCCGTGTTTGTCATATTGCGTTTTGGGAACCACATTTTGCTGCTGAATTTGATTCCGTTGAACAGTGGAAACTGCAAACCCACCGTTTAGGTGCCAAGCTTCACCCATTAACCATTGAACAAAATGCTCTGACAAGTTTTAAAAGTAGAACGACATTAGTGCCTGCGTTTGCCAATACGATTGGGCCAGGTTTATTCTTGCAGTCAGATAGTATTATTGGGGGTTGTGATGGCACTTTTGGAAGGGGAATGCAATGGCAGGGCCTTTCATTGAGAATGAGTTTGCTGCATGAACCAACGCCATGGATACCAAGTTCGTTTATGCCCACTTTGCCCGGGAAGTTGTTTTTCTTAAACGAATTAGCAGAACCCTTGGTTGCTGATTGCAATTAAATTGGTTTTAATGAGTTGAGAATTACATGCACTACTATGTCAATTTCCTCGGTTTTAAGGGTTCGTAAATCTAAAACTATTTTGTCCTCTTTTATCCGGGTAAATAGGGAAGGTTCAGCGGTTCTAAGTTTGTGAGATAAAGATTGTGTATCGAGATTGGGAGCTGAGAAATCGACCACCCAAGTAGGCATTTGCTGATCTGGTAAAGTTCCGCCTCCTGCAAAACCTTCACTAATTTTAGCTTCAACCTTATCGCACAACCCGATTTGCTTTAATTTGGTTTCTAATTGAATAGCTTTTTCGTGTAGTTCATCCATGGAAACAGAGAGCATTTTCAAGGTGGGAATTTTCTGGCTTACCGTGCTTGAATTTAGATGAAGCAATAAGGTTTGTTCGAGTGCAGCAAGGTTCATTTTGTCGAGTCTGAAAGCTCGCATCAGTGGGTCGCTTTCAATCTTATCAACCCATTCTTTTTTTCCTGCGATAATTCCAGCTTGGGGGCCACCTAAAAGTTTATCTCCACTGAAAAGCGTCAAGTCTGCCCCAAGTGAAATACTTGTAACAGGGTTAGGTTCCTCATCAAAACCCTTGCAATTAAGCGGTATTACCGCCCCGCTGCCTGCATCGTCAATAACGGGTATGTTGTGTTTTTTTCCAAGCTCAATTAGTTCTTCAATGGTTACGGATTGCGTGAAACCATTGATTTTGTAATTGCTGGTATGAACTCTTATTAGGGCGCCTGTGTTGGGCCCAATTGCAGATTCATAATCTTTGATTCGGGTGATATTGGTGGAGCCCACTTCCCTCATAATGGCGTTGCTGACTTTCATGATTTCTGGAAGTCGGAAGCTCCCGCCTATTTCAATTAATTGGCCCCTGGAAATAATCACTTCTTTATTTTCAGCAACGGATTTTAAGACAATGATTGTTGCAGCTGCACAATTATTTACAACCGTGGCAGATTGGCACTTAAGTAACTTGCAAATCCAATCTCTTACAGAATCCTGCCTGGAAGATCGTTTTCCTGTTTCGATATCTACTTCAAGATTGATGTATCCAGAAGCAGCCATGTACGCAGCTTTCGCAGCTTCTTCCGCCATAGGTGAACGGCCAAGATTAGTATGTAAAACAATGCCAGTTGCATTGATGACTTTTCTTAGTTTTGGTTTAAAATGCAAAGCCAAACGATTGCAAACTGCCAAGCCAATGGATTCTGGTGCGGTATCTAATGGTGAAGAGTTATCTTTGCTTAATGAGTTTCGAAGTTCATCGAGATAAAGCCTGATTTCTGAAACGACATTTTCTTGACCCAGAGTAAGGGTAAGATCATGAATAGCCTTGATTTTAAGGATAACATGAACAGCAGGCAGGCTTCGGAAATTATTATTGGTCATGTTCTAGGTTTTCTTGAGGGGTTTTTAACTGCTTTAAGGGAGGGTACCTAAGGTCGCCTTCTCTTCTAGTTGTTCCGATCTTATCGAGATGTTCGCAGAAAGGCACTGCATATTTTCGCGATGTTTTTAACAAATCTCTTATTTCAGCAACAGTCAAACCTTTGCCATTTTCAAGTGCGTTTGAAACTAAGCAACGCATTTCTTGTTCAACATCGTAGTCAAGGTATAAGTCGTCTTGCAAGCAGACTAATTTTCCTTCTTGAACGCTAAGGTTAAAGAGTTCTTGCAGTTGGATTTTCTGCCCTCCAAGGTGATTGATGAAATCTTCCATGGGTGGAGGTGCAAACTTTGCCTCGCGATAAGTTGAGTGGATTTTCTCGAGAAGTTTTCTTTGGTTGTTTGATAACTTAGGTTTGAAAGCTGTTAACCCAATTCGCCTTTTGTTGCCAGTGAGGATTTTTTGTGCAATCATCTGGTCAATCAAATCCTGAACTAGTGCATCATCAGCTACATACGCTAATTCCATGGTAACGCGCTGGCGTTCGTGTGTTGATATCAATGGGTTTTCTGCGTGTAGAGATTCTAGGATAGTGGTTGTTTTGGTTTTTAAATCAATGATCAATTGATTATCGATTATTTTTTTTCTTCCTGTCGAGGTGTTGATTTCAAAAAGTGCTCCATCTTCCAAACCTAGTTTTAATTGCTCGTTGATTGCACTTGGATCAATACCAGTGAAAAGAGGCAATGATTCTTCATTGATTCCTTTGAAACCTGCAAACCAAGCTGCAGCTTTTAGCTTTAATACATCTACCCCTGAAGCAAGATCGTTAAGCATTTGAATAGAGTGAGAATGTCTTCTGCGGATTTTACCTGCAGTTGGCTGGATAACATTTCCTCCGCCAAGGGTTGCGGTTGCTGAACTATTTCGGATTACAAAAGGTTGGCCCCAAGAAGCGGTTATGGGTTCTTTTAAAAACAATTGCGCAAGGCCTGGTTTCCCTGGAGCAATTGCATCGTCTTCCAATATGGATAAGGTTCCTAGAATTTCGGAAGTTCCTAGATGAAGCCTGACGGGTAATCGATGCTTCAAGGGTTTTTTTCTTTCTTTTGCGCAGTGCAAAACGACTGAAATAATTTTAGCAGGGAACAAATACCCAGGCGTTGCAAGTTCCTGACCCCTTACTACTTCATGGTGATCGATTCCAGCCAAATTGATGGCACAGCGCTGCCCCTCGGAAGATTGTTTGATATTTTTTGCGTGAGATTGCAAAGATCGAACCCGTACAGTTTTTCTATCCGGGAAAAGCTCTAATTCGTCGCCCTCACTTACTTTACCCGTATATACAGTCCCGGTTACAACCGCTCCATAGCCGTGAACTGCAAATGACCTATCAATAGGCAATCGAAAAAAGTGCTGTTCTTTTTTTGCTTCAATACCTGCGCAAATCTCTGTTATTTTGGTTTTAAGTTCAGCAATACCTTTGCCAGTGGTTGCTGAGGTTTGAATAATTGGGGCATTTTCAAATGCTGACCCCTCAAGTAATTCGCGGATTTCCATTTCCACGACTTCGAGTGTATCGGAATCCCCAAGGTCACATTTGGTTAAAGCTACAAGTCCATGTTTGATCTTTAAGAATTTAAGTATTTCAAGATGTTCTCTTGTTTGTGGCATAACTGAATCATCGGCCGCAACAATTAAAAGGGCGATATCAAAACCAGTGGCACCAGCCAGCATGTTCTTGATGAATTTTTCATGACCTGGAACATCAATAATTCCAATTCGATAGCCCGGAAGATCAAGATTTGCAAAGCCCAGATCAATGGTGATACCCCGCGCTTTTTCTTCTGGTAATCGATCGCAATCAATTCCAGTAAGTGCCTTTACAAGGCTGGTTTTGCCATGATCAATATGGCCCGCAGTTCCTAGTATCAGATCTCTCTTTAGCATATTTTCCTTACAACTACTGTTTTAAGCTTGCAAGATACTCCACTAAATCTCTAAGTTCATACCTGCTTAATTGCTTGTAAAGATCAGCGGGCATTGCGGATTTACCCGCTTTCTTTTCGTCGATGTCGGTTTTTTTTACGATGATCAACTTTCCCTCAAAATCCATCAGGACAAGTTCATTTGGTTTGTCTTGTTTTAAAATACCAGTCACTGTTTTGCCATTTGACAGCACTAACAGCAACGATTCAAATCCTTTAGCAATGTTTTTTTCAGGCAAAATAAGCGACTCAAGCAGGTATTCGCGTTTCTGTTTGCTTCCTATGCCGTTGAGTTCTGGACCAACATCACCGCCCTGCCCTTCAACTTTATGGCATCGAAGGCAAGCGACGGCAATTTTCTGAAAGAAAATAATTTTCCCTGCTTCTTTGTCTCCACCTTCAAGTGCAAAAGCCATTGCGTTAGGCTTGGAAATATCATCTTGAATTAAGTTTTTAGATTCTCCAATCCCAGTTTTTAGGCCTGCCTCTGCAATTTCAAGAAGAACGCCTGGTTGAGTTTTTCCCGAAGTGGCATCTTGAACCAAACCTTTAAGCTTGTCTTTTGATGAAGGGCTTTTACTTTCTCCAAGAATTCCAATAAGGGCTTGCTGTTCTTTTAATGATCCCTTTTTGAAGATCGTTTCCGCAGATTTTTCAGGGTAGTCTGGTTGAAGATGCGAATAAATACGAATGGCCTCGGCCCGTACGAGGTCTGAGGCATCGGCTAAAGCTGCTTCAGCAAGAGATTTGGTTTCCGGGGCCTTCAAGGAATTGAGGGCTTTAAGCGAATCTGCTCTAAACTTTCCCTCAAGGGAATTGTTTTTCAACGATGTGATTAATTCTGGAATGATCTCATTTATTTTTAGAGATGCTGCTACTCGGATTGTTTCTTTGCTGATTTTAATATCTGCACCAAGAAGTGCGGGCAGGTTGGTTTTTAACGCATTAACCGCATCGGCTGTATTTGCAGCCTGTGTTGGTCGAGCTAACCCTGTAATAAAATCCCTTTTACCCTCAGCGCCCCATTTTTCAAGATATTCTAAAGCTTCCATACGGATTTCATTAGGTGTTTGCTGTTTTGCTGCAAGCTTTGCGATTTCGATTGCGTTTTGGTTTGTTCCTATTCTTCGATTTGCAGCCAGAACTCTTCGGAGATTATGAGATGTTTTTGTATTACCTAGGGTTATCGTTTGCGCTAAATCGGTTAAAGATTTTGCAATAGGGATATCGTAGATTGCACGCGCAGCCTCATCTGCTATTTCTTGGTTTGTATCAGTCAAGAAGTTGCTTATTTCTTCACTTTCAAGCTGCCTTAATGCAAGAGTTGCACCCATCCGAATTCCAGGAGAATTGTTTTTTGCATAAGCAGATAATGCCTTGGCATCGTTGATAGCAGCAAGTGCAACTACGCAACCATGGCGGAGGTAAACATCTTTGTTCTGGTTTTTATCTAGCAGCTCAATCAGGGCTGGAATATTTTCAATTGAAGGAAGTTTCACCAACGCCTGGGATGCAAAAAACTGCACGCGTGGTTCCGCATCATTAAGCATTGCAAGTAAAGGCTTACGAGCTTCTTTTGCCTTAAGTTCGCCTAATACTTTTGCGGATTGAGCTCGAATTTCAGGGTCTTTATCGTTAAGCAAAGGTAATAGAATAGGAATCACAGAAGCTCCATCCTTCCTGCCAATTTGGCCAAGTCCCCAGATGGCATGCATTCTGGAAAACAGGGATGTTTCCCCTTTGGCGACTGAAGCAAATTTGGTTATGGAACTTGAACCTTTTTCAGCAAGTGCAAATTGAGATTCTCTTCGAACTCTTAAGTCCACATGTTCAAGCAACTTGATCAATTCAATATCAGAACGGTTTTCGAAACCCTCGCCTAGAAGTGTTTTAACTTCTTTGGTTATTGGGCTTGCAGATTCTTTATCATCTGAAAGTTTGTAGATTCTGCCTTTCCCCGGTTTGTTCCAGCCATTGACCCAGTCTGATACATACATGTTTCCATCAGGTCCAAAATCAACATCAGTAGCCAGGATTGACCATAGAAACTGTTTCGGGTTTTGCATGGAAAACCCAGCACCTTCTTTTTTAAAGGAAAAAGACCAGATACCACTGTTGGCAGGTGCGCCCCTGAAGTCGCAAAGGAAAAAGTGGTTGTCGTATTCTTTAGAGAACCCTGTACCAGGGTAGTAAACTAGGCCAGAAGGGCCTGAACTCATATTGATCATAGGCGGTATGATGTAATTGGGTTGACCTTCAAAGCGAGGTTTCCAAAGTCCTTCCGCGTTCCATGGCCCTCGGGCATTTGGCTTTTCGATGAATTGGTAACCAAATCTCCAGCCACTGTCGCCGCCTTCAACCAGATAAATAGCGCGAGCCTGATCGCCGCCATCGGAGTTGTTGTCAACCGTGAATAAGTTTCCGTAAGCGTCAAAGGCAAGTTCTTGAGGATTTCGAAGGCCTTTGTAGAACACTTCTAAGTTCGAGCCATCTTGATCGCATCGAAAAACAGCCCCCATGTTGGGAAGGTTTATTTTGTTTTTAGGATTCGAGATATTGGTCCCTCGATCGCCAATGCTAAAATAAATCTTTCCATCCATCCCCATGGTAAGGCCATGTAAGTCGTGGCCAATGAAGGCAATATGAACACCGAAGCCATTGTGCAAAGAAGTTCTTGAGTCGGCTTTGCCTTGATTTTTTGTGTCTTGCAATAACCAAAGGTCTGGGATGCAAGTGAACCAGGTTTTATTTCCACGAACAAGAATGCCTGCTGCAATTCCTGCGGGAATACTATTGAAGCCATCCGCATAAACTTCAGAAAAGTCTGCTTTGCCATCGCCATCACGGTCGATGATAATCTTGATGCGATCGTGATCTTTTTGGAAGTCGTGAGGTTTTTCAGCAGCAATATTCTGAAGAAGTTTAGTGCGATCTTCGACGGATTTTAATCCAAGGTCATCATCCAGCCATTTCATGTAGCTGCGAATATCCAAAGCTCCGGTGTGTAAGCGAAAAGTTTCAACGACAAAAAAGCGATTTTTATTATCAATGGTAAATGCAACGGGGTTAGCAAGGTGAGGCTCTGCAGCAAAAAGTTTGAGATTAAATCCTTTGGGGACTTTAAACCCGCCCAGTGCTTTTTGCGCCTCATCGGATTCTTTTGAAATAGTGGGGGTATAAACTGGCTTGGTATCTTGATGAATAGGAAGATGAGCAAGCGAGAAAATCAAAATCATACTAGAAATCATGATTTATCCTGTAAAAGGGATTAAATATTGGAGAACCAAGTTTGGTAAATCTAGCAAAAATCATACGGTGAGTCTTGCCCATGTTAAGCCGGGTGCAATTATTTCCAAGGGTTGATATTGCCCAAACCTCTTCTTTGGCGTTACCTTAGCCTATCTTACCAGTTTTATCGCTAACAGGGAGAGTCATTTGGGCATAGAAGCTAAGGAAAGTGCACCAGTAATAGAACCCAAGTTATGGTTTGGCTTAAGTGCCAAGGTTTGGTTTTTAGTATTTCTTACACTGTTTTTTGTAGGCCAAAGCATTAAGTATGCGATGAAAGTTTCAGAAAAAAGATCAGCAATCCAGCGCTGGCAACCCCAAATCCTTGGCCTCGATTCTGGCGAAGACCTTTCCCAAAAGTATCAGTATCCAAATCCCCCAATAATGGCGCTACTGCTTTATCCCTTAGCCAAGATGCCTCCAATGGTAATGGCTTTGCTTTGGTATTACATGAAGGTTGCCATGATTATCCTTTGTTTTCATTGGATATTTAATTTTATAGAGAAGGATGGAATGGCCTTTCCTTTATGGGCGAAAGCCTTGACGGTGTTATTGGCATTGCGCCCCATTACCGGAGATTTGCAGCATGGAAATGTGAATATTTTTATTCTTTTTGCTGTGATAGTTGGGTTGCATCTTTACACACTTCGTTGGGATGTTACCGGAGGAATATGCATCGGATTGGCGATTGCATGTAAAGTGACACCTGCGCTTTTCATTCCTTATTTTTTTTGGAAACGCTCATGGAACATGCTACTAGGAATCGGTTTAGGGCTTATGCTGTTCCTTTGGCCCGGCGTTTTCCCAAGTTTGATTCTTGGTTTTGACGAAAACCAGAAACAGCTTTATTCTTGGTATACCGAGATGGTTTATCCCTTTGTTGTTGAGGGTAAAGTTTGGAGCGAGCATAATAATCAGTCTTTGCCTGGTCTGATGTATCGGGTTTTTACCCATAGTCCTTCTTTTTCTGATTATGTCGAAGGCGTTTATACCCCCCTGGAATATCACAATGTTGCTGATCTTCCTGTTTCGATTATCAGATTGATTCTCAAGGCATCTCTTGGTGTTTTTGCGTTATGTGTGGTGTTTTGTTGCAGGACGCCCTCAAATAACCGCGGTGGTTGGGCTTTGTCTGCAGAATTTGCAATTATTTGTCTGGGGATGCTTTTGTTTAGCGAGCGAACTTGGAAGCATCATTGTGTCACATTGGTTTTACCTTTTGCTGTTCTAAGCTATTTTCTTGCAACATGCCTTAAAACCAAAGCAAGCTATGTTCTTCCCGTTGGTACTATTGTCGTTGCTACTTTGTTAATGACGCTTACAAGTACAGGCCTTCTTGAAGACGATTTTGCCAAGGAAGCCCAAGTGTATGGCTGTTATGTTTGGGCATTTATCTTAATGATGGTATGCCTTTTCATCGTGCTTTATAGGAACAATAAAAAGACCATGACAGTTGTAGTTGCAAGTAATTAAAAATAACGATGAGCAAATGCAAAAGTCGGTGTGCTTGTAATTAAGCACACCGACTTTTGTTTTGATCAGTAGGATTAAGGGTTCACATTTGGCGGAGCTTTGTAGCCAGTCTGGTAGAACTCTTCTTCTTCCTGAATGATAATCCTAGGTGTTACCATGATCAGTAAGCTTTCAGCTTCTCGACCATAGGAAGTGTTTCTGAAAAGCCTATTGAGGTAAGGAATCTTGCTAAGAATCGGAGGCCCATACTCATTTCTAGATTCGGATAGCCGTTTGATACCACCCATAAGCACTGTGCCACCATCTGGAACTGATACCGTAGTTTGTACTGCAATCGTATTGATAACAGGCTGCTGAATGTACTGGGTGAAGGTAACTGGATCACCAGGGTTGGTGGAAAGAGCACTGGAACTAGGGAAAATAGGAACCACAACAGGGAAAAGTGATACAGGTCCAGGTACAAGGTTTGTTAAGGTGACAGGAATATTTAGCCTTACTGTTCTGCGATCTGCAGAGATAAGAGGTTGCACATTCATGTAAACACCGAATGGGAACGCTTGAACCGTCGGGGCAAAAGCGATATTACCATTAACAAGTGTTGACACATTTACACCCGTTACAAAGAACTGGTTTTCAGCAACAATAATGTTTGCGTTCTGGCCGTTAAACATGGTTAATTTCGGGGCTTGCATAACATTGGTTCTGCGATCCCCTTGAACTGCTTCCATGAATAGAAAGACTTGAATATCGCTTAGAAACGCCAAACCCATCGCAAGACCACCAGCGCCAGGCAATCCTGGGTATCCACCGAAAGAGGGCATTGCTAGCGGATAAGATGATTGTTTGATCGGGATATCAAGGTCGCTGGTGAAATTACCAGAGGGCGTGATACCTGCTATCATACGATCAAAGTTTGGATCGTTGATGTAACCTGAGGGCTTGTACTGTCCGGATTGAATCTGTGGTTCAAACCGTTGAGTGTTTTTGTCTGTCTTGATGTTAAGGTTAAAGTCTACCCCAATTCGTTCGTAAAAATCTTCAGCGATACTGATGAAGCGTATTTCAACTGCAACTTCCTGATCTTGCAATCTCCTTAGCGCGGTAAGAAGGTCTGCAACTTGTTCCTGAATGTCAGGTGATTGATTTATAACCAGAGCCATGGTCAATGGGAAATATTCTATGGTTCCGGGCCCGCCCATGTTGTTCCATGCCTGGGGAGAAATGGTGCTGGTTAATAATTTAATCAGCATTTCTTCCATGGTCTGGCTGTTTTTCTTGCTCGTTGAAACATTCCCATTGGTTGCTGTGCCAGATGGTGTGCCTGTTGGCGTGCCCCCAGTCATGCTGTTGGAGTTCATCAATGGACTGGTAGCATTGGTGCTATTGGCCGGTTGTTGGTTGGCAGAAATCCCGAGGATTGGTGAAAGAGAGTTCGTAAGCAAAGGGTTGACATAGTTTTCAACAGGGATCACCAAGTCTGCAACTTGATAGGTTACAGTCTGAAGTTTACCCCTTGCGTGGGATTCAGTGGTTATCTGAAGAACTTCATCTTTTATTACATAGGTCAAATGTGCACTGTGCAACAAAAGATTTAATGCGCTCTTAAGCGATACCTGTTCCAGTTTAAGGCTTACCGGCCTGTCGAGGCTGATTCCTTCTTGTTCCAATGCTGGCATATCAGGCACAATGTTAATCCCGTAAAAACTTCGTAGGTCTTCAATTGCATCCTTTAGAAGAATGTTGTTGAAATTTAGATTAACCGGCATGCTTAGCTTACTTTCAATTTCTTTTTCTTTGTCACTCTTCCTTGTGGTGCTGGTGATGGAAGTAAGGTTTTTGCGTTTGTTACGGCGATCAGCCATTTCTGGATTCGTATCAAGTGGTTTGTCCATTTCTAGAGCTGGCCCTACTTTATCCGTGGCATTAAGCCCATCCAAGAAGAAGGTTTCTTTTTCAGATTTAAGCTTCTTAGCAACATTGATGTTTCTTTGGGTCTTTGCCATGCTCATACCAGCAGCAGCCATTGCGTTATCTGGATCTAATTCATGTGCCCTCATGGCATAGCTTTCAGCTTCCAGATATTTGCCTTCTTTGAAATTCTGATTGAATTGCTTCATCAGATCTGCAACTTTCTTTTGTTTGTTATCATCAGCAAGCTGTTTCTGCCCGATTGCATTGATCTTGTCTTTCTGCCCACCATCTTTGGCAAGCATTTCTTTTTGGGCTTTCATAAGCTTAAAATGTTGGAGTCTTGATTCGACAGGTCTTCGTAAAAAAGCCATCTTGCCTGGATCAAGATCGTTGCTGTTCAGTTCGTTTAAGTATTCTGTAAGCATCTCGATCCCAGCTTCGGTTTGACCAGCTTGGAATTTTTCCATTGCTTCGCGCTGAAGATCCAAACCTTGTTGCCTCATTTGGCCGAATTTAACTTCGCGAAGTTGATTGGTAGCTTCAAGAAGATCTATTTCCCCTTCTTCTTTTGGCTTTGCTGTAGCGTTTACATTATTGGTAGGGGCTGGTTTTGTGCGAATATCAGTTGTGCCCTTGACTAAAGACAGCGCGCTCTTTTCCTTGGGTTGCATTTCTGCAGTCATTAATATTTCTTTTAACTTCTGCTGGCGATCCTTATCAAGGTTCTTTTCTGTCAATGTTGAAATCATTGTCTTTGATTGTTCATAATCTTTGCGATTGTATGCAGATAAAGCTGCATCAAAGGTACGCCTGGTTTCAAGCATTTTTTGATTTACATCTTCAATATCAATGCTGCGAAGCACCGATGCTGCTTCTTCTTTGACTCCATAAGTTCCCTGATAGGCTTCAACTGCAAGTTTTCTTGCAGCAACCAATTGGCCACTTCGAAGCTCCAGCCGGGATTTCTCCAGCAAAGCCTTGCCTTGGTTTGATTCAGCCATGGATTCGCTTGCAATAGTCGCACTTCCAGGAACCTTGGTTTTAACTAATCCTAGTTGAACTTTTTTTGATTCAATGCTTGCAGTGTCTTGCCCAAACGATTTTGAAAGATTGATTGCACTTTCAAGAGCTTGGTTTGCAGCCTCAGTTTTCTTTTCAACACTTTCGCTGCTATTCATGCTGCGAGTTGCCTGGGTGACAAGATCGTCGATTTGATTTCTTGCACTTGAACCTAATTGCAATAATAACTGTTCAGGGCTGTCTTCATTGGGTTCAAAAATTACCCCTTGCTTCTGAGCTTCGATACCTTTCAGACGGGCAGCCACCAAATTGCCTGCTAATTGAAGTTGGCGCCCCTCTTTCAACATTGCAACGGTTTTTTCTTTGTCATTTCCGGATGTTGGTGGTGCTGGTGGAAACACGGGTGCAACAACTACCGCTGCTGGAGTAATTATGGGTGCAACAACTACCGCTGGAGTAATTACGGGTAATGGTATTTTTGTTTCAACGGGCGTGCCCTTGTCTGCTACTGTTTTAGATCGATTTTTTTCGATATCTTTTAATATTGTGTCAGGAGTATCGCCTGTCAAGTTTTCAGATTTTACTTTCATTCCCTTTACCATGAAAGCAAGGGCTGCAGCTTTCTCTGGGTTTCCTGATTCAAGCGCGATTCGAGCTTCTTTTAGGCTTGCTTGTGCCTTGGCTACCATTGCAGGATCATTGGCGTTTACTTCGTCTTTGGGCGAATCTTTCTTCGCAATAAATCCATTCTTTTTTGATTTAAGTTTCGATGTTTCGATTTCAGCAATTAATCGTTGTGGACGATCTGATGTTTCCCAAACATTGTAGGGACCATGTAATTGTTGAGCCCTATATGCAGCTTTGGTGGCAGCTTCATAATCTTCTTGTTCAAATAGCTTTCTAGCTTCTAACAATACTTTAACAGATTCTTCTTTGTCTTTTTTTGCTTGTAGTTTCTCGATTTCTGCTCGAAGTTTATCTGGTGAATCTTCGAATAAGCCCCATTTTGCACCAGGGGACGCTTTGGCCCGGAGCATCAATCGTGTTGCTTCATCCGTTTTGTTTTCTGCCAACATCTTTCGACCCCTGCGTAATAATTGCCTGGGGTCTTCTGTTTCTTTGGGCGCATCCTTGCCTGCCTGTTCTGTCAATGTTTTTCCTTCTGAACGAAGGATGTCGCTTTGTACTCTTTCTGGATTATCTTCCCACCAATTTAAAGTTGGTTTCATGGCTTTGGCTTGTTCGTTAAGCTTTTTCGCTTTTTCTGGGTTCGCTTCTGTTAAAGCTTTTCTAGCATCACGAATAAGATTTCTTGCGGCTTCGGTGCCCCCTGTTGTAACTTCTGTTTTCACTGGTTGGGAGGTTGTGGTGGAATTTTCTACAGTTAATACTGGTATGGCCTTTGGGGCAATAATTGGTTCTGGTTTTACTGCATTTTCTTTTGCTAAAGTTTTTGCATCTAATGCTGCAGCATCTACTTTAAGTTTGGCTCCTTGAATTTCTTTTAAGAGCTTTGAAGGAGAGTCGCTTGAAAGTGCAAATGTCCAGGTGTATGCTGATTTTTCTGCTGCTTTTGCAAGTAATTCTGCTCGGTCAAATTCTTTATTCGTAAAGTTTTTACGAGCTAATCCCAGTAGCGCTTTTGGATCTTGCTTTAATTTTTGAAGTTCCAACTTTAACTTCGCTTGAGTATCAGCTTCGGGTACCCCTGTAGTTGCCACTTCAGTTATCATACCCTCAGCTTTTTCTAAGTCTCCCAGCGCTATTGCAGCACGCACTTGATCTGCGGTTATGGTTGATGTAGCGGTTTCTGTAGTCTTGATTGATGGTATTGATTTTGGTTCGGAAAGTTTAAGCTCTTTTGGTTCAATTTGGATGTCAGTTTTGGATGCTATATCCTTGCTCTTGATGCTTTCTTGAAGATTTTTGAATCGAAGTTTATCTGATTCGCGCAGATATTGTTCATCAAAAGCAATCTTTTTGGTCAAATCATTAGCAGCAGAAAATTGTTTCTTTCCGACAAGATCTTCTGCAATATCCAAGGTTGAAGTTGATTCTATACGAGCTTTTAAAGCTTTTTTGTTGGCTTCATACAACTTCTTAAAATCATCTGCTTCCGCTGGAAGTAAATCTTTCTGACGAGATTCGACTTCCTTGAATGATTTGTCTGCTTCTTCGTAATCGCCCCTGCGGTGAGTTTCGATTGCTTGGTTTAATGCAATGCTTGCTTTATTTGGAATTCCTGGGGTTAACCAAGTAATAGATGGAAGGATGCTGGTAACAACTGCAGCTTGCGCAATTGTTGGGGCCCCTAGCATTATCAAACTTAAAGATGAAGCAAAACCTAGTTTTGCAAACCATGAAGAGTTAGAAATGGTTTTCTCCTTGCGAGATATAGTCATGATTTTACCTAAATTAAGATTCGAACAAGAAGGTGCTTTTGAATCAGAAATCACATTGTTTGCTAAGCTGTTTGATTCATAAATATTCATAAGTCGATTCCTAATTCAATTTACATTTCTATCTGTTTTATTCTTGCCCTGATTGGTTTTCACGATCCAATCACTGCGCAAAAATATTAACTAGTGTGCGGGACAATACCGATCCCTTTTTTAAGAATCAAGGTCAGGTTATCTTTAATCAAAATAATTTTTTTTTCAAAATAGTAAGATGGGGGAGAGGGTGGGAAGATGAGAGGTATGGTGACGGTGTGAGCTAGAAAGGTTGATTTACACCAAACCAGAATTGTGTTCCCGTGCCTTGATTTATTGCTTGTGCAGCATCAAACCGAAGCAGCATTTTTTCTACAAAACTCATGAACGATACATCGCAGCGAATTCCCACTCCTACTCCTTGCGCTATCGAACCAAGAGCTTGGCTATTCACATAAGTGTTACCTACATCGTAAAAGAGTGCCAAATAAGTGTTTTTTAGTGAAAACAGATGGTCGACAGCGTCAACAGAGGTGTTTCGGGAAACTGGGAAGCGCAGTTCCGCACTGCCCACCCAAACTGAATTTCCTTGCCTTTGTGCAAGGTCAAAGGCACGAAACATTTCACCGCCCCCCATGGTGAAAAATTGTCCGTAGGAAGGAACCGAGGTGCCACCGAATGCTCGCACTGCTAATCGTGTGTCTGCAATCCAGTTGGCAGTTTTATTTAAGAGAGGTTTTTCACCGGGCAAATAATCAAGCAAGCCAGATAAATTAGGTAAGTAGTGGACGGTTGAAGCTTGTGCCCATACTTTCTGTACGGTTGCATATTCATTTAAAAGGGCTTGCCCAGCTTCATAAACCGCATCAAATTGGTAACCACCTTCGGGATCCCAATAAGGAGTAAGGTAATTAATCCGATAATGAAGGCCCCCCGTGGTCATGTGCTGAAAGCGTTGAGCACCTGGGGCAGTTTGAACTGGATCTGGAAGGAAGTTGTCGTGGAAAGAGCCAAATACATCGATAAATTTTGAAGGAAGAAGATAAAGACTTGGGTGTTCCATAAATACATATCTACCAAATACTGAAGCACGCGTCGCCTCATTGTTGCCTTCATAGAAAGTATAAAAACGCCTTTCTGCATTAAAACCGAATTGAAATGGAGAATCGGGCCAGTGGGTGAAAAGGCCATCAATACCCGCAATAAAATCGCGATAATCGGTTCGATATGCTGTATAAAGGCCCCCTGAAAATTCCTGAGATCGGTATGCTCCTGCTCGTAGGCCTACCATGGTTGCCCTGCTATACCAGACATCATCGTAACTTTTCATGTAAAGCCATGGACCAAAATTAAAATTCCAGCGGTCGTAGGAATTGGTAAGGGATGTTTCGTCAACAAAAGTGTACAAAGGCGTTAATCGAAATCTTGGGCTGTGATGCCAGTAGTTATTCGAAGGGTTTTTATCAACAATTACAGAATCTGGATCGATTGCAATTTGATTTGGTATATCTGGTAAGTCCACGGTTACTCTGATTGTGTCCGGGGAAAGATTTTCAACCGTTGCAGGAGGGTCATCAATTCCATAATTTCCCCCAGCGGGTAAGATTGGTATTCGAATCGAATATTCTTCTGACTTTCCCATGGCAAACCCCAGATAGGTTTGTTCACTGTATTCCGCATTTTGCTTAATAATAATAGTGACGGTGGTTTTTTGATTTTTGGGGTTTGCGGAAGAGCGAAGAGATAGGGGCAAAATTTTTCGAGCCAATGGGGCATCATTTATTTTCACGGATTCCAGATTCCAATCAGTCAAACCTGAACCCTTAAGCCACTTTTCAAAGAAATCCTCCCACGATTTTCCAGTTTGTGCTTCGAGTTCTTTTTGGAAATCGCTTACATGCATCACCTTGTATTCGTATTTTTTTCGTACACTGCGCATTACATCAAGAAATGCTTGTTCGCCTATTCGAGATTCAATCATTTCAACAATCTTTGCACCCTTGTCGTAACACATGCTAAATAACGTTACCACATGCCCGAATTTGTCCATGGGTTGAAGTATGGAAGTATTATCCCCCCTGCCAACCGAACCATAAAAGCCGTTCATTCTGTAATCTTCACGCTTTATATTGGGCAGCCATTTTAACGAATCAGGGTATTCAAGCAGTTCGTTATTTTTGCCACGGGTTTGATTCAAAAAACGATGGCTGAAGTAGGTTGCGAGGGCTTCATCCATCCAAGTTTCCCGATAACCATCCGTACCCACAAGGTTGTACCACCATTGATGACAAACCTCATGGCTTATAAGGTATTCTGCGTAACGCTTAGCAAAGTGAGGCATGGAGAAAATGCGCTCATCAATCATTACCAGCGAACCACATTCGTTCCCGTTCCAGCCAAAATAGGATTCAACAATGGTGAATTCAGGGTATGGGTATGGGCCAAACCAATGGCTGTAAGTGACCATGCATTCACAGACAATTCTTAAGAATTCCTTGGCAAAAAACTCATGTTCTTCGAACGCTTGAATTTTTACTTTAAGTGGTGTTTCTCTGCCTGGGAGTTTTATTTCGGTTTCAAGAATCTTGAATCGTGTTGAGCAAAGAAAAGCGAAGTCCCTTGTACCTTTTGCTTCAAGTCGCACTTTCTTTCTTCCATCTGGTAACTTTTCTTCCCCAACAATTACCCCGGTGCTGGCAATTTGCTGATCACTGTCTAATGTTGCGGTGACATCATAAATGCCTGCTTCATTATAAAAGGGTTGGTGCCAGGGTACGAAAGGCGTTGGTTTCCAACCTTGTTCAGTATCGTTAGGGGTTTCAGCATGCCAATCATGTTTGTGATAAGCGAAAATCGGAAGCCAGTTGGTGAGGAAAGTTACATTTTTCCAATGCCCCCACCTGCCTTGCTTTTCGGGTAAGCGCATTCTAAATTCGAGGTCAAAGGTGACTTTTTCGCCTTTGGCTAATGGTTGGTCCAAGTCAAATTCTAATGTTGTTTTCGTAGGGCCTGTAAATTGATGCTTTAATTTCTGAATGCTTCCGTCTTTATTCAAAATCCCCACTGTTTTTATCTCGAGACAGGGCGTTTTTGCCCCCAGCGAATCTCCGGGATTTAGCCTTAATAGTTCAAGTGTTTTTGCCATTAATGCTATATCGCTATCGGGCACAATATAATTCGAATGTGTTACGAATACGATTTTGCTTACCGGGCTATCCGAGCGATTGGTCCAAGTTGCTTTTTGGTGCACCTCAACCGTATGCTTGCTCGTATCAAGATTCATTTGAATTTGGTATGCAGGCAAACCCTCAGGCAACTCGCATTTTCCAACGGAGGGAAATGCAAGCAGTGTGCAAAAACCAAATATCAAGCAGGTCAATTTTCTCAAAGCTATAGCAACTCTTACTTTAAGATCCTCTAAATTTCGAACTTTGGGCCGAAACTAAAACTGACCCCATAGCGTTGGAAATGATTTTGTGCCATCTCAATCGAGAAAAAATTGTGAGAGATGGGCTGAATGGGCAAATAAAAAAGGCTCGCTTCATTTTGAAGCGAGCCTTTTAAAGTAATAAATAAATTACTGGTTGAACATGAATTCCTTCGTGTTCAGAAGTGCCCAGATAATGTTTTCGTAGGCTAGTTTCTTGTTCATCGTGTGTTTAGTCAGATGGCCAAGAGCAGATTCCTTTTGCTGCGGAGTAGGCTTTCTAGAGAAAGCCCAAAGGAAAATGTCATCAATTTTCTCTGCATCAGGGCGAGGATCTTTGGCTATGGCATCAGCCCGCCCATTTGGTCTCGCCAGCTTATTTTGGATTTCATCGGAATTAAGCAGATGCAAAGCTTGGGCAAGGTTTGCTTCGCTAACCCTTTCGCATTCGCAAGCGCTAATGCGTTGAGGTCTTCCAAAGACATCCAAGAAGTAAGAGGTGTAGCCTTCATCGGGAAGCATGATGGCGCGTTTTGGTGCAAGTTGGTCGGTAGGTAGGCCTCCAAAACCAGCTGGACTGTCAGTAATCAAACAAACAGCATCAAAAAGAACCTCGGCACTTAACCTTTTGGGGTAATAGCGTGCATAATTTTGCTTATCCTGTTTGTTAAAATCATTAGGAACTGCGCTTAACTGATAAGTTCTTGAGTTAACAATGGACCGTATCAATTGCTTTAAACTAAAGCCATTTTTCACCAAATCGCTTGCAAGCGCATCAAGTAATTCTGGGTTACTTGGTGGGTTGGTGACACGCATATCATCCAAGGGGTCAACAATACCTCTGGAAAAGAAATGGGCCCAATAACGATTAGCAATTGCTTTGGGGAAAAACTGATTTTTCCCATCAACCATCCAATCCACGAGTTTTACACGGGGATCATCATCTTCTTCCATAACCATGGCTTTTTCACCCAAGGCTTTGTAATCTGCAACTTTGCCTGAGCGCTTGTTGGTAACGGAGCCACTTTTTGTTGTGTAAACAACAAGTTTTTGATTGGCATTATTGTTAGAAGCCTGGCCTGGGATAGCCAATTTCTTTCGGCCTATCTTGCCAAAGAAGGAAGCCATGCCCCAATAATCATCTTGGCTCCATTTTTCGTATGGATGATGATGGCATTGAGCGCAGGCCATTCTGAGGCCAAGAAAAACCTGTGATGTATCATCAACATATTGCTCAGGGTTAGTAAGACTTTTGTACCAATAGGTTGGAGGTGTTTCAGATTCATCACCTGTTGCGGTAAGAATTTCGCGTGCGAACTGATCGTAGGGCATATCAGACTTAATTGCATCACGAATCCAGCCGTGGAAAGCAAAAGTGCCTTTCATGTTTTCGGCTTGCCCGCCCCGCTTAACGCGAAGGATATCGGCCCATTTAGCAGCGAAATAATAGGAGTATTCTGAGGAATTGAGCATTTTTTCGACTAAATCTTTGCGCTTGTTGGGGCTCGTGCTGTCAACAAATGCTTTGACTTGAACTGGGGTAGGAATGGTTCCGGAAAGATCCAATGACAATCTTCGAATAAACTGCTCATCGGAGCATAATTCGGAGGGGGCCAACCCTAGCTGCTTCCATTTTGCGCTCGTGAATTTATCTACGAAAGTGTTGTTTTCGAAGGCAAATTCTCGTGGTTTTTCAGAAAGTGGTACCGTTGCCCTGAATATATTTACAAATTCTTGGTAGCGAACCATGATTGCGGCTTCGCCAGCCATTGAATTTGTCCGAACAAGCGCATTGCTGTCTACGGTTGCTATATCTTGTTCGTTTGATTCGTATTGGGCTCTGCGGGTAACATCTTCGGTTGTCCCATCGGTGTAATGGGCAGTAACGATGAATTGTTGTTTTGCATTTCTGGGCATAATCCTGTTTTCAGGATAGATGGTGATTTTGGTAACCACGGCATCCGTAGGATTGCCATAAGGTACGCCAGCTGCGACCCAACGACGAACTAAGCGGTATTCATCAGATCCGACTTCCATTTTCTTGCCGCCGCCGTGAGGCACTATTCCGACTGATTTGGTTAAAAGAAGGCTATTGTCCGGCGATGCAGGGAATACTCTTCTGCCGCGGCTTTCTTGTACCAACGAGATAAAATCCAAATCCGGATCGAATCCGAGCAAAGATAACTTGAAATTATTCTGGCCACTTGCTTTTCCATGGCAACCACCTGAGTTGCAACTCAGTTTGGTGAAAATAGGCACAATTTGATTGGCAAAATTAATCGGTAGGTTGATGTCGCAATCAGATGTCTTAGCAACGACTTGAAGCTTTTTAGTGCCGAATGAAACATTGATTGACGAGCTACCGTTGGAAAGAGGGACAACTCTTCCCGAAGGGGTTACGCGTAATGTTTTAGAATCTGCTGCTTCGTATTGGCTTACGGAGGTAAGATCCAGAAGCATACCAGATTTAGTCGTACCCGTGATAACCATTTGAATGGCATCATCTAAGCCGCGCAATTTAACTTCAGTTGGGAAAACTTCGATTTTTGTAAATTCGGTTTCCGCAGGCAGCACAAACTCTTCAACAGGTTTAGTGCTTACTTTATCATTTGCATGCGAATAACTCGAGCATGCTAAAACTACAGCAAAAAAACTAAAAGTCTTTATATTTAAAGACATGGATCGATCTCCTGATAATCCATGGAGGGGTTCAAACACCACGCAGTAATTATATTGTGAACGATTTTTTTGAAATATGCAACAAATTTATCGATAAAAAAAGAGAGACCCGTATAAACGGGTCTCTAGGACTGCTTCAAACTTCTTGAATTATTAGTTTCCGGGGGTTCCGGGAGCCGCTTTTACCCTTTTGCGGGGGTCAAGTTCGATTACGCCAAACGCTTCTTCATGTTTTTGGAGAGTCATTCCCAATGTGGTAAACAATCTTTTTGCGGTATAGAAGTTCATAATAAGGCGCTGATCTATACTTATTTCTTGTTTCCCAGTTGCAAACGGATTGGAATTAAGTGCCAAATCAACGATTACTTCTTCTGGTGTTGCAGTAACACGGGCAAAATTTGCATAAGCTGCATGTATATTGCGTTCAGAAAAAGTCACTTCGGTTTGCTGTCCAGCGTTTTGTTCTTCTTGTACCACTGGCTTTTTAGGGTCTGCCATTCTACGAATCTCCTGAATTTAGATAAAAAGTAACACCTCGACATCGATCTTTAAGTTATTTTACCGGAAAAGGGAAGTTCAATTTGAAAATTATCACATTTGCATGATAATAGATTGGTAAGCGCCCGTAGCTCAATTGGATAGAGCAACGGTCTTCGGAACCGTAGGTTATAGGTTCGACTCCCATCGGGCGCATTTTCCCCTTTCTTCTGTTCCACACCATTTAAACTAGTTCGTTACTTTAACAGTTTGAAATGCTTTTATTTCGATACGATTTTCGTTTCTAAAAAAGCACATAATTTTGCTGCTTCATTTGTTCCTATTCGCAGTATCTCTTTTTCGCAATACAACACAACGCAATCTTTGCCCCAGATGTTCCAAACCCATCCGCCACGAATGCTGTAATGAATCCCCCAGCCATCCAATAGAAGAGTCCTCCCTAATTCGACTTTGATGATGTTTTTATAAATCAGTTTGCGATTGCATAAAGGCAAAGGCAATTTGCCAAAACGAATAGTAAGAAAATCTCCTTGATCTACAACTTGGAGGTGTTGGAAACCAAACGCCAAGAAGACTACAAATATGCCTGAAAAGAGTAAAATGATTCCTGGCAAATTTGAGATGCCCCAGGGGAAAAATGTAGTTGCTGCGATAAGCTGTAATATTCCCATTGCAAAAATGATTAAATATAAAGGAGATTTTTGTATGTGATCGTATTGAGGTTGCATGATTGATACTAGTTTTTTTTGTAAGCGAACCACTGCTTTAACTGCAGAAGCCCAATGTAGCCTACAACTATTCCGCTAATAAATCCAACCAACAGGTATTTCAAGTCCCCTGAAAATAAGGTTGGCCGTATCAAGGAGGGCGGTTCGCCTTCGAGTGTGATTGCTTCTTGTTTTGGGTTTGCTTGCTCATTGTTTTCGCTTGCGTGCCTACGAAGGATTCTTGAATGTTCAAATAAGACAGGGTTGCTACTCATTTGTCTGGCGTTTACAAGTTCGTCTAAAACTTTGGCTGCGGAGCCGGCATCCCCTGTTGCATTTAAGATTTCTCCATAAAGCCAAAAAAGGTTGTTGTCCTGAGGAAAGCACGAAAGTAACTTAATCGCTAAATCCAATGCGTCAGGGTTTTGTGAGTCAAGAAAGATTGGGGAAGCTGTACCAGGTGTGTATTTGTTTTTTTTCCATTCAGATTCGAAATCGCCAAAGATGTTAGTGATTGTATTTTGAGAAGATGATTTTCGGTCTCGATTCAATTGTTTTTCTTGAAGGAATTTAAGGAAGAACAATTCGGAACGGCGGTTGAATTGCCAAATAGGAAAGGGTGAGTCGGGTGGTTTTTGGAAAGAAAGCAGGCCTTGTTTTTGGTAGTCGATCGCTCGTTCCAATAAAAGGTCATCGCTGGAGTATGCCATTGCGAGGTTAAAGTAAAGTTGATGTTGGAGAGCAGAATTGGCATCAAGTTCTTTGCGGGCAGATTCGAGGCATGCAATTGCTTTTGTAGGTTGATTCAATCGTAAAAAGCAGCCCCCGAGTCTGATTTTATCTTCAGAAGTTGCGCTACCTGCGTTTAGCTTGCTTTCAAGTTCTTTATTTAATTGAAGGTATATTGGCCTGAGCGATGCTTCGGCTGGTTGTTGTGTGGCATCAGTGGGAATTCCCAACGCCCTTAGTTCGCTGAGTATTAGCCTCACTTGTGCGAAGCTTGCGTTCTTTGGGATTGCCAACGGTTCGCCTGGCAAATAAATGCCTGCCAATAATGAAGCCTTGCAACTAAAAGACGCAAGGCCGACAAGCATTAAAAGTGGTAGAGTGCGCTTCATTTATGTTGATGGTTGAATGGGTAGGTACAGGTTATATTGGTGCTGATACCGCCTCTGGGAGTGAAAGCCCCGGTAAGTTTGCAGTGTATGGGTTTTGAAACCGCAACAAAATCTTCAAGTATGCGATTAGTGACGGCTTCGTAAAACGAACCCACATTTCTAAATCTTTGGAGGTAGAGTTTTAGGGATTTCAGTTCTACGCATACCTCGGAAGGGGTGTAGGTAAAGGTCATGATGCCGAAATCTGGATGCCCGGTTTTGGGGCAAAGGGAGGTAAATTCGGGGCAAATAATCTCAATGATATAATCCCTTCCAGGGGAAGGGTTTGGAAAAGTTTCCAATTGATTGCGGTTTGGTTCATCAAAGCTTACCATCTTAACTCCGTTGCTTATTAAAGGTTGTCATTATAATAGAATAACATTTGTAGTTTGGTGTAGTCTAGTATTTCAACCAATTTGTGGCCCATTTGTTTATTAGGAATTTCATGCCAACCAAATCGTTTCTATTTTTAATGCAATCACTAGTGCTTGTTTTGGGTGTTTTATGCCTTCCTTTGGCTGCTCAAGAATTACCAACCCTCAAGTATGTCGATTCTTTAGAAAACCCATTGGGGGGTTATTGGCCCAATTTGGCTGCCAAGGGCAAAAATTCAAGCCTGAGAGCTACGGTGGCTGCACTTCGTGTTTATAAGTACGAAGGAAAAGCGCTTCCTAATTTTGTAAAGCATCGTGACTTTATGCTTTCTTGCTGGCATGAAAAAGATTTGGGATTTGCAGATTTCCCGGGCGGCCACACCGATGTTATTCTTACCTCAGTGGGGCTGATGGGCGCCCGCGATGGTGCATTTCTTAACGATGATAAACGAACCTTGGGCAAAAAATATCTCATCGAAAAGGCTCAATCTTTTGAAGAAATTCGCATGGCATCGGCCTTTCTGGCTGATGAACCTCTCGATGCTAAGCTTGCAGCATCTTGGCAGAAAACTATTCTGCCCCGGGCTAACAAAGATGGTACTTATGGGTCTGGTTTTAGCAAACCGCGCGATAGCGCATCGGCATGGGTCACTTTGCTAAGGTTGCAATTCCCTTTGAAGAATGATGATCAACTGGGTAAGGATTTTAGAATGAAAGATGGTGGTTTTGGCAGCGAAAGTTCCGATCGATCGGATCTTGAAACTGCTTATAGGGTCTCCAGGTATTTTTACATGGTTAAGGATAAGGAAATGTTACGCAGCACCCTAGGTTTCATTGAAGCTTGCAAAAATGAAGACGGTGGCTATGGTCCCAGACCTGGGGAAAAATCTTCCCTTGGTTCTACTTATCATGCAATTATCATAAAAAAGTGGGCAGACCCACTAATTCACAAATAAGGTTTTCCCGATGGCTCATCTTGCATACTTGGGTTTTGGAAGTAACTTGGGAGATTCGCAGGCTTTGATTCTTCGGGCACTTCAATGCTTGGAGCAGAAAGTTTTTGGGAAAATTCTTGCTGTTTCTAGTTTGTATAAAACTTTACCAGTTGGCGGCCCTGCAGATCAGTCTGATTATATTAATGGATGCGCTGCTATCGTTTGTAATCTTGAACCTCTGCAATTACTGGAAAAAATGCGTGCGGTAGAAGAAGAGTTTGGCAGAGTTCGAGAGGTTCTGAATGGTCCACGAACTATTGATCTTGATTTGCTTTTATTTGATGACCAATTGGTTTCAGGGCAATTGCAGGTTCCGCATCCGAGAATGCACACGCGATCTTTTGTATTAAGGCCATTGTTTGAAATTGCACCTTTTGCTATTCACCCGATTTTGAATCGAACTATTGCGGAGCTTCTTTTTGATCTAGAGGGGATTATTCCCCTTCAATCTTCATCTGCACGGGAGTTGGAAGGCAGAAAAATATTGGTAACTGGTTCCACTTCTGGGATTGGTATGGCGTGTGCTGTTGAGCTTGCTCTTGCTGGGGCAAAGGTTGTTTTTCATGGCAGAAAGCCCTTGGATAAAATCAATGCTTATTTAGACTTTGCTGCAAATTGTTCAGGTTTTTCCCGCTATATTCAAGCTGACTTGAAATCTGAAGATGGCTGCTCTTCTTTAATTAAACAAGCTTGGGATGATATTAATGGGCTGGATGGTGTCTTGTTGAATGCTGGTGCGGATATTCTTACGGGAGAAATCTCGCAAATGAATGTTGATCAAAAATTCAAAGAATTGATTCAAGTTGATTTGCATTCCACTTTTTCTCTCGCAAGAGAATTCGGGAAACGAATGAAACTTGCAGGTAAAGGTGTTCTCCTTACCACAGGATGGGATCAAGCTGTTACGGGGTTCAAGGGGGATAGTGGCGAAATGTTCGCTGCGATTAAAGGAGGGGTCATGAATTTCAGTCGTAGCCTTTCTCTTTCTTTGGCACCTGAAGTTCGCGTCAATTGCATAGCGCCCGGTTGGATTAAGACATCTTGGGGAGAAACCGCTTCTGAATACTGGCAACAAAAAGCCAAAGAAGAGTGCCCTTTGCAACGCTGGGGCGAACCTCAAGACATTGCCTCCGCAGCAAGGTGGCTTTTTTCTGACAAGTCTTCATTCGTGAGTGGGCAGACTTTGGCGATTAATGGCGGGATTGTTTAAAAGAGTCGTAATTAACTTTTGTTGATTTCTTCAAACCGGTGAGCAAGCCTACGGCTATTGATATCCAAGGCTTCAAGGATTTGGACGACGGGATCCATGGGGATGTTCCAATCCATAGCCCAGTTAATGATATCTAGATTTTCCTGCCCGGATTTTAGTCTATCGAGTATACGGTCTAGTAAAACGGTGTTTTCGTGGAATTTGCGCTGAAGTAGACCAAAATCACCACGGTCAAGCTCAACCCAGAAGCGTTTGCCCTGAAGATGTTCGAGCCAACGGGCTCTTAAATAGCCCCACCAATGGCACTGAACCCATTTGCGGATCGCAACTTCACCTAAGTCGCAACCTGCTTTTTCGGATTCAATCCATTTAAAGCGAAGAGCTTCTTCGTCTCCATCGACATAAACACTAGATTTTTCCATGATTTCTAGCATTATCCAATCGGGTCTAAGCGGTTAAAGGGCAGACTACATAAGCAAACCAGTTCGCCAGACTGCCTATTTTAATTATAGGGTAGTTTCGCTGGTGTGCAACTTTCAAGATGCAGATACCTATAAATAGGATTAGTTGCAATAGGGATTATACAAGATAAAACCTTTGTATATCCCCAAAACTCTAGGTGTTTGATTAAAGTTATCTTGACCATATCCCATTCTAACCTTATTGCTAAATTTCGTGAAATTTTGTTTGTTTAGCGAGACAATAATTCTGATGGATAGAAATGGGACTGTTTTTTTGATGCTTTTTATGTTGGCAGGCTGCCTGCCTTCCGCCGATTCTTTTGTTATCCAAGAGAAAAAGAGTGATAATTCGTTATTGAAAACTATTGATGAGAGTAATTCAATCAGGCTTGATGTTGCTTTGGTTCAGCTTCCTGTGGTGGACAAAAACATTCTCGAATCAATTTGGAGTTTAGCGGATAATAACTCTGTGGGTTTGGAAAAAAAAGCAATCTTAGAATTGAATGGATTTAGAATTACCAGTTTTGGGAAAAATCCCCCTCCCGAACTTCTCCGCCTTTTAAGTACCGAAAAATACACGCCAAACCCCCGAAGACTTCATGTTAAAATTGGTGCGGCTAATGTTATTCCAATTACAGGGGTAATGGATTCGCTTGATACCATTCTTTTTGAAAACGATACCAATCAAGATGTTAATCTTTTAGATGCACAAGCTTTTTTAAGGGTATCTTCCATTTCGGTTTCTGAGAATTCTTATCAACTCAAGCTCGAGCCATTGATTAAATCTGGGAAAGAAAAGTTGTTGCCCAAGCCGGTTAAAACTGCATCGGGAAGTCTTGAATGGGAAATGCATTCGTTTAAGTCGGAACGCATTTTTGATCAGCTTGCTTGCGAACTAAAAGTTGAGGCTGGAGATTTTCTTGTGATTGGGCCAACTGAAACCCCAAAAGATGATTTAAAGTTGATGGGGTCCAATTTTTTTTATCTGAGAAATGGCCAAAATATCATTCCTCGGGTTCTTGTTTTGCGGTGTAGCAAAAAAAGTGCACCTCTCCGAGATACCCTGGCTGAATTTGGCAAGTCTGTCCCTCTCGCAATTCAAGCTTCCTGGAAAAATTTCGAAGACGATAAATAAAGGCTGTAATTACCATGCCGAGTTTCTCTTTCCGATTTCTGATCATCGCTTTACTTTTATTAATGAATAATAATGCCTTTGCGCAGAGGGAAAACCAACGCTACGAGGTTGGTCGAAGATTAATTGCTTTCGAACTTGATTTTGAAGGAATAACTGACCCGAAGGTACTCAAGAACATCTGCGAAAGATTGAAACCCATTACTTTTCATTTCTTTTCTGGGCAATTGGATCAATGTGCCAAGGCCCTTGATCTTGCCCGATGGAATTGTAAGAACTCTGGTGATTCATCAAAGGTTAGGGCTTTTGCAGATTCATTAAGCATAACCCCTTCACGAAGAATTGTTGAACTCAAGGATAAATTGATTCAGTGCGAAATAGCTTCAGTTTATGCGGTCAAGGAAAAAAGTTTATTGAAGGCTCGTGTGTATTTAAATAAGCTTAATTCAAAACATATTCACGAACTTGAAGTCTTTTCGATTGAACACCTTCCCCAAAAAGTTTCAGGGAATATCCAAGGTTTGAAGGAAGGTGAATATCAATTGGTGATGGAATTGAGCAATGAAGGAAAGGTAGTGGCCAGCCATAAGGTAGCCATTAGTTTGATTCAGGATAAAACGCAGTTAATTGCATCGATGGGTGCAACAGAGCTAAAAAAAGATGTGCCAATATGGAATGCCAGCAAACAGAATCTGGTAATTCTTTTGGATGAATTGCTATCGGGTAAAAGATTTGAAGGAGATATTCCTTTAAGTCGCTTGGTTGAAAGTAAAGGTTTTTTAGATAAAGGGTTGGATGTGGTTGATGGCAAAAACGGGAGTGAGTATCTGATTGCATTTCCGGGCAGATTGGCGCCCTTGCCGGCCCGTATTTTTATTCCCGCTAGTGCTAAGATTTCCAAAGTTCCTTTGGTTGTTGCTTTGCATGGTGCTGGAGCTACCGAGAATATGTTCTTTGAAGCATATGGCGCAGGGAAAGTTAAAAATCTTTGCAAAGATCGAGGCTGGATGCTGCTTGCACCTCGAAATGGCATATCTGTGGATAATTTACGAATGTTGATCAGCGAGCTTCCGATAGATCCCGAACAGGTGATTTTCATTGGGCATTCGATGGGTGCAGGGCAAGCTCTTGGATTTGCTCTTAATCATTCAAAAGAAGTTAAAGCATTAGGATTGATGGGTGGTGCGGGGGCAGTTGGGAAAAATCAAGCGTTGGGAAGCCTGCCTGTTTTTGTTGGGATTGGGTCTGAAGATTTTGCAAGGGCGTCAGTCACAAGATTTGCACAAGAAGCTATGAAACAGCCCGAAAGCAAGATGATTTTAAAGGAATATGAGTCGATCGAACACAGTTCTATTTGCCAGGTATGTCTGCCTGAGATGTTCAATTATTTTTCAATGATCTTAAAAAAGTAGAAGGCAATCGGATTTTTCATCTTCTTTCCATAAATTAGCATGGGATGATTTGTGCAATTATTACCCCGGCTATTTTTTAAGGGTAGGGATTACTGCTATGGAACTTTTTGACAAGATTCAGGAAAGCGTTAAGGCGATCAAGGGGCGTTGGAATGGGAACCCTAAGGTAGGGATTATTCTGGGCACTGGGCTTGGCGGTTTTGCCCAAGAAATTAAGCAGGAAGCCTCCATCCCTTATAAGGATATACCTCATTTTCCTGAATCAACAGCGCCCACTCATACCGGCAGAATGATATGTGGCACAATTGCAGGTAAGCAGGTCGTGGCAATGGAAGGCCGATTCCATTTTTACGAAGGCTACACGATGGAACAGATTACCATGCCTGTTCGTGCTCTCAAGGCTTTAGGTTGTGATATTTTAATTGTTAGTAATGCTTGCGGTGGCATGAACCCTCAGTTTGAAAGGGGGGATATCATGTTCATTGAAGACCAGATTAATCTGATGGGCGGGAATCCATTGATTGGTAAAAATGATGATCGATTGGGTGTTCGTTTTCCGGACATGTGTTTTCCTTACGATCGGGAATTATTGAAGATTGCTTTAGATGTTGCTTTGGAAGAACGCATTCGTTGCCATAAGGGAGTTTTTGTTGCTGTTTCTGGTCCTAATCTTGAAACTCGGGCTGAATACCGATTTTTGAGGCAGGCAGGTGCTGATGTTGTTGGGATGTCTACGGTGCCCGAGGTGATTGTTGCGGTACACTCAGGTTTAAAAACATTGGGTATATCAATCATTACTGATATGTGTCTTCCGGATGCGTTGGAACCTGTTAAGTTGGAAGAGATAGTAGCAACAGCAAATGAGGCTGAGAAAAAATTGCGGGTTTTAGTTACAAATATTGTCAGGAAAATTCCGGACTAATCATAAAGAGTAATATTATGCCACGCCTTGAAGGCGGTAATCCGTTGCGTACCGATGGTTTTAATTCCTTTAATCGTTTCTTACGAGATAAATTCGGGGAAAAGGTTTATCGTGTGACCATTGATGGTGGTTTCTCATGCCCGAATGTTGATGGGACAGTAACTACCGGGGGTTGTGTTTATTGTGATAATCGAAGTTTTAGCCCTAACAGAAGATTGCCTCGTGTACCCATTGCTGATCAAGTTCAAAGAGGCATAACTTTTCTTTCCAAGTATTTTGAATGTTCTAAATTTATCGCATATTTTCAAGCTGCAACAAATACGCATGGGAAAATTGAAAAGCTCGAGAGGCTTTATAAAGAGGCTTTAAATCATCCTCAAGTGATTGGATTGGCAATCGGGACACGCCCTGATTCCGTTCCCGAACCAGTTCTAGAATTGTTGCAAGACATTGCCAAGGATCGATTTGTCTGCCTTGAACTTGGATTACAATCCGCACATGATCGATCGTTGGTTTGGATGAACCGTGGGCACGATGTGGATAGCTTTACCGATGCAGTTAGGCGCTCGAAAAATAGAAATTTGGATTTGTGCGCACATGTGATTTTAGGTCTTCCTGGTGAATCGCATGAAGATATGCTTTATACCGCAGATTATCTTGCAGCCTTGAACATTGATGGTGTCAAAATCCACAACCTTCATGTTGTTAAAGATACTCCCATGGAAGCAATGTACCTCCGCGGTGAGGTTCCCATGATGACTCAGCCGGAATATGTAAACTTGGTTTGTGACTTTTTGGAAAGACTACCAGCAAGCTATACCATTCATCGTTTGACAGGGGATGCGCCCGGTGAGTTTTTAATTGCCCCTGATTGGTGTGTTCGTAAGCATGAGATTCTTGCACAAATAAAACAGGAATTTAAAAAGCGTGGCACTTGCCAAGGTAGTAATTGCGATCCCACGCGATTGGCAGGAAGTGTATTATTAAAAAGAAAAACCCTGCCAATGATGGGATAGCATTGGCAAGGTTCTATTTATACTAACAGTTTAATCAACGGGCTGGATACACATAAGAGTTGGAACCATAATAGTAGAAATAATTTGGATGGTTTTGTGCGCCTAGTTGGCCATTGCCCGGCTGGTTTGCGGGTGGGGCTTGGTAATTTGCACCCGGCCAATAAGGGTAAGCCATTGGTGCAATTGGCTGATTAATTGCTTCGGATGGCCAATAGGTATACCAAGGAGCCAAGGGTGGAACCGGGGGATGCCTTTTGTTGTAGTGTGCATGATGATGGGGCATTTGGTACCAATGGCTTAATAAAACTCCCATCTGCCCTTGAGCTGTGTAAAGCATTTCTGCCTTGACGCTGGGTACTGTAATAAGAGCGATCAAAATTCCTAGAACGATTTTCTTCATGTTGCACCTTTTAATTAAAACATTTTGAGTTTAAACGATTGAGTTAGTAATGCCTGATTATCTGCCATACCAATAGCTGGGCATCATAGTGTTGGGCATAGCGGGGTAATAATGATAGCCTGCGGTTGGTTGTTCAGAAGAGGTACCGCCCTGCCCTGGGTTTTGTTGCTGCCAAAAATTAGGGTAGCCATAACTTTGATTTGCGGGAGTGAAATAAGGTGCAGGCGTATTGAATTGGTTCATGAGGGGATAATATCGCCCTACATAACCATAGTGTCTACCAAAAATATTAGGGTATTGTTTTTCCATCCCGCCGGAGTAATGATATCTGCCATCTGCTGAAGCACTTTGACAAAAGCCCAAGGTTAGAAATCCAAAAGCGAGAAGAGAAAAAATCTTTTTCATGATGATACCTGATGCAAGGTTGAAAGTAGTTTTAGCCTATGCATCAAGTGTTCAACATGAATCATTAATCAAAATTTAAAAAAGGCCAAAGAGTGTAAAAATGTGGTGATTCAATTCCTACAATCAACAGGTGTGATAAAGTCGTAACTGAGTTTTTTTAATATAGGATCAAAAATCGATCTTCAGGAGCATAAGGCCGTTAGATTCCGGATAAATGGTAACGCTGTCATCACGAATAGAGAGGTCACCTTGATCATTGTTCTGTAAATCGAGGAAGCAAGCTCGCTTGGGTGTTTTGACGCAACGGATATCGCATGGCGTGGCAAAGCCTTCTGTTTCTTCTAAAAGCAGGTAAGCCGATGATTCATCTGCTTTGAATGAGATTTGGTGTAGAACCAGATTTGGTGCATCAATGTGAAAAAACCAGCCAGTTGGCCCGGCAGGTGGGGCACCTTTACTAACTTTTTGTATGTAAATGGGAGAATCCAATGCCATTGCCATTTGGAATGGGTGATCACGATCCATGCTCAGGCCGATGCTGAAGTGTGTTTGATTTTCTCCTTCCGTGACTAAAAGGGTATCGATCATTCTGTCGCCTTGCTTTTCGAAATATGAAAGGCCTCTGTTGAAGAGAAAAGTTTTTCTAGCACCCCACTTCCATTCAACAAAGTCGCAGCTTTCCATGCGTAGATTTTGTGTAGATGCAGTTCTGCCTTCGTGTCCACGATGCATAGCTAATTGGTCAAGAGGCCATGCAAATCTAGATGCGATATAATTAGACCAGCGGTCCCCCCGTAATGGTTCGGTGGGGTGTATTTCGATGTTGATTTCCAGCATTGGTCTGCCAAGCCAGGCGCGAATGGTCTGTTTGAATTTTGCGATGACTTCTTGATTGGTGCCTGTGATTGTTCCTTCGGATTGGATTTCGCCGAAGAGTGGACCAGTGGAACTGACTCGAATGATATCAGCTTTCATAGTGCTGCCCACATTGGCAACAAGTTGCTGGCTAAGTCGGTTCGCTCTGGTTTTTAAATCTCGAAAGGCTTTTAATCCGCCAGAATTTCGATCGATCTCGGCTTCAAAAAATTCGTTTCTGACAGAGTTTTCATCGGCAAGTTTAAACTTGTTGGAGAATTTTGGAGGGTTTGCTACATCAGCAAGAGGCACCCAAGTGTAGCCCAGGCCTGGAACTTCAATAATGGATTCTGATTTGTCCAATGATTGGTTAGCTGCCAACACACCTTTGGCAGACTGCGGTCCGGATGAACTTTCAGTTTCCATGCCAATTCTTCGGGTGAAGCTGCAAGGGTTTATTAAGAGGATACCATTTTTCCCTTCTTCGCCCCTTTGGAGAATGCGGTCGGCTAGCAACCCCCCTGCCCTTTGGAATAGTTCCGAAGCTTGTTGATGGATTATCAAAGGATTTTGTTCTGCTTCAGATTCCGCCTTTGTCCAATCAGATGCAAATTGGCGCACGGATTCTGATTGGTTCGAACCCAAAACATTGAGGATGGATGCAAGGTTGCTGGCGCAGTCAAGAGTTCTACGGTTTTTTAAATGATTGATTTGACCTGAAATTGGTGAATTTGAATGCAGTTGTAGAGTTTCAGTTTTGAAATCATCTTGAGCAATCGGACCAGGATATTCTGATGGGTATACTTCATGAAGATAATTTGACATGGTTAGCCAGTTGCCGAAAATCGGTGCGAGGCTGTTGGCTTTTAATAAGTAATTGTAAAAAATCGAACTATTCGGAGTTGTTTTAAAGAATGCCAGAGTGGGTGAGCTATCTTGTTGCAGAAGTTTCCCCAAGTGGAATGCCAAATGAAAAAAAGTGTGATTAGTTGAAGAATTAAAAGGTTCCCTGCAAAAAGTTTCAATCTGCCTTCCGACACTTGATGACCAGCTAAACACTGGCCCGCGAAAAGTCGGAACATTGTTTTCGCCATGTGGCATTAGTAATGCTTTGCTGAAGCCTGCAAGATGAAGCACTCTGGGAGTGTCAGCAGAAAGCCCCTGGGTGGTTTTTGCAAATATTTTGACTTCCTTGCCCACAAGGTTAAGCAGTGTTTCCCTTCCCTTTTTTAAATTCCACACCCTTGATGTAAGAGGGCCAACCGTTTCGGGATGGTCAGTGAATAGCCCACCACAAATTTCCACCTGATCCGAATTAAACCAGTCCTTGATTTGTTCTAATTCAAGGGGCGGTAGTTCAGATAATTCTTTGGCACTGGCTATGATGTTTACTGGATTGCCGGTTGCTATATTTGGGATTAAAAGTCCTGCCAGGTTTTTGATGGGTGCAAAATCCAATAGGTGGATACTTGAGGAATGCAATACTTCTCTGCCACTTTGTATAAGTGCGCAGGCGTTTCGAAGATTTTCTTTTGCACCTTCCCAGTCGTTTTGAAGATACTTGTTGGAAGCTTGTACACATTCTTCCCAGATTGATTCGTGTGAAAGAAGATTCTCGTGCTGCATTGCTTCGAAAAGGCTATTTACCATCAAGTATGCAAAGCCCACCGCAAAAAAGGTATCTATCTCAGGTGATTGAGTTGCTATTGTTTCATTATGAATGGTTTTTAACAACTCCCCAAGTTTTTGAATTGTTTCTGCTTTTTCTGAACAAGCTGTAAAAGTATTCTTGTTTGTTATCCCATGTGATTCATTGTTTGATAAATCCACCAGGCATACGAGTGATTGGTCATCGATTTCGTGGGTATCTTGGTAGCTGATAACTTTGGGGGGCTTGATCGATTTTGTAATGGCATTGGGGTGCCAAAAAGATAGATAGCCATTTAGAATTTGCGCCACCAATTCTTCATCAAGATAAAGGTTGTTGGTAGTTGGAATTGCATGTTGTGAAACAAGGTAGCATGAACTCATAGAATCAGTATCCCGAAAAAACAAACACCCGGGGCGAAAGATTCGCTCCAGGTTAAAGAGAATGTTCTATTAAGATTTTAAAAGGAAAAGGTCGTAATTTGTAATAAATAGTTTCAATAAACTGAAATATTGTGAATTAATTACTGCCCGGGCCGCCCGCGCCTGCACCTTTTAAGCCCGTTTTGTTTACATCCTTGTTCATTGCTTTTTTGATCGGCTCATTATTCAAAGTTCCTTTCGGATACTGAATAGGCTGGCTAAATCTTTTGTCTTCTACAGGCGGAACCTTAAACTCCTCAGGCTTTTTGGGTGGCTTGAGATTATCTGTGGTTGTGCACCCCAGAAAAAGGTATACCAGTAAGGGAGCAGCACGCATTCCCGTGCCTATTATTTCCCTCATGAATTCAGGCTCCTAATTTGAAATATTCATTCAACTCTGGAAGCCATTTACCTTCAACTTGCAAACCTTGCAATAGCAAAAGAGCCATTTCGGATAATTGTCCGAAATGGCTCTTTAAGTTTCGAAATTTACTTCAACTTGCTACTTGGCTTTGTCAAAACTGGCGCCTATTTCTTTCCAGTTCGCTACATTCCACCAAGCTTCAACATAATCTGCCCGCTTATTTTGGTAACGCAGGTAGTATGCGTGCTCCCAAACATCGACGCCAAACAATGGGGCTTTACCTTGCATGATTGGGCTGTCTTGATTGCCTGTATGCGTGATTTCTAGCTTGCCATTACTCATTACAAGCCATGACCAGCCTGATCCAAATCTAGCAAGTGCAGCTTCTTTAATTTTGGTTTTTAAAGTTGCAAAATCACCGAAAGTGGATTTGATAGCTTCCGCTAAAGAACCTGTGGGTTCGCCTCCGCCATTGGGGCTCATGGTTGTCCAAAAAAGGGTATGATTAGCGTGACCGCCCCCATTATTGATGACTTTTTGGCGTATTGCTTCAGGGATGGTTTGGATTTCCCTTAGAAGTTGTTCGATTGTTTTGGCTTGCAAAGCAGGTTGATCCGCCAAAGCTGCATTTAAGTTATCAACATAAGCTTTATGATGCCTGCCATGGTGGATTTCCATGGTCAGTTTATCGATTGCTTTTTCAAGAGAATCAGCGGGATATGGAAGGCTGGGTAGTTCAAACGCCATTTTAAATGCTCCTGTACTTAAGTTCACTCTTCTAATAATAAGCATACGGAAAAAATCGTAACACAGACGATTTTTTACTCTTAGCTAAAGTACCATTTTCTAACCTTGCAGCAAAAAGAAAAGAACTCTTTATTTAATTCTCTCTGAGCGACCTGAATGTATCTTCTCGTTTTATTACGGTAAAATAAAGGTTTATCACTACGGCAAAACAGGGTGATTTTCATGCCAATTCATGCCCTCTCGACTGGCATTTAAGTAATTAAAAAGAGAGGGTTCAAACAGCAAAAATAAAGTTCAGATTTGTAGAAAAGGCGCTAGACAAGCTTCATCTTCTTGCTATTGATACGCTTGATAACAGCTTAAATTGAAGGCAGGGTGATTGTGGACAGTTCCTGGAAAAGCGTCGTTGAGAACATTGAAAATACTTTGAATGATTGCCTATTGAAAATTGGTGACACCGGGGGTGAATTGGAAGGCTTTGCTAGACAAGAAGCTGGTGCATCGAAACATATCGCTTTTCAGGAAACGATCCGAAATAATCTGGGCAAAATAGAAATTGCTTTGAATAAAACTTACTCACAATTTAATATCCTTTCTCTAGAGATGGAATCCGCTGCTGATGCTCTGCGTGATTGGATCGGCAAAGCTCAGCAATGCCAAGATAAAGTCAAATCCATCGAATGATTGAATAGTTTAAGACAAAAGAGGATACGATGGCCAAGTTCGCTGTTATCCTGCCTGCTGCAGGAAAATCAACTCGGTTCAGTGATAAAGAAAAAAAGCCATATGCTGCATTAGATGGCAGGCCTGTTTGGCTTAGAACCGCAGAGCTTTTTGTTTCTCGAGCTGATGTCTGCCAATGCATTCTTGTGATTGATCCTTCTGATGAGGAAATGGTAAAGCGCAAATATGGTGCGAACATGGCTTTTTTGAATATCTCTTTGGTGCATGGTGGATCAGAGCGTTTTCAATCCGTTGCTAACGCTTTAAAAATGTTAAAAGATGAAATAGAGTTTGTTGCGATTCATGATTCTGTACGCCCTTGTGTAACTAGCGAAATGATTGATCGGGTATTTCAACAGGCTACCAAGTCTGGAGCGGCAATATTAGCCCTTCCCATGACCGATTCGCTGAAACGCGGGAGCATTACTGAACCCGTGATTATTGAACAATCTCTTCCCAGAGAGAGGCTATGGCTGGCGCAGACACCTCAAGTTTTCAGCAAAGAAATTATTCTTAAGGCTTTCGAAAATGTTCCTAAAGGTGCTACAGATGATAGTCAGGTTATCGAAGCCACAGGGGCTAAAGTTTCAATTGTTGTTGGTTCCTCGAGCAATATTAAAATCACCACAAGAGATGATTTGTTTCTTGCTGACTCTATTCTTAAGTCTAGGCCCAAACCCAAGGCTAATGCTTCTGTACATCCTTTTGCAGATGATATGTTCCGTTAATTGAAATGTGTGAAAACTATGCACTCTATTCTTAAAGTTTTAGATACACCAATGGTTTCGCATTGGTTGTGTAATCTTAGAAATAAAAACTCTAGCAATGTTCTTTTCAGGCAGGCCCTCGAGTTACTTTCACAGGCCGTGTTCCTTGAAGCTGCATCTAATTTTGATTTGAAAAAGTCTTCTTTTGAAACGCCCGTGGGTCCGGCAAACGGATATCTTGTAAATCAAGACTTTGCAATTGTTCCGATTCTTAGAGCCGGGATTGGCATGGTTGATCCCATTTTACGATGGATGCCGGATGCTCGGGTTTATCATCTAGGTGCTTGTCGCAATCATGATACACTTCAGCCCGAATTTTATTACGATAAGCTACCTCAGGATATGTCCAAGTTTCATTGCCTGGTTCTTGACCCCATGCTTGCAACCGGGGGATCCGCTTTAGAAACCATAAGGCGACTTCGTAAAAGTGGTGTCAGGAAGATAAACTTTCTCGGCTTGATTGGTTCGGAAAATGGGGTTGCAAATCTGCATGCTGAGTTTCCTGATGTTTCTATCACTCTTGCAGCGTTGGATGAGGAATTAAATAATAGGGGTTATATCTGCCCTGGTTTGGGAGATGCGGGCGATCGGTTTTTTAACACTTAAGAGTTTGGCGCCTTTTTTTCAAAACTCGTTAGAGCATTGTCTTCCCATGAAGTTGGATCTTCTATAGGCTCGGCGTGAATTTGTACCTGACAATCTTTGATTTGCAATTTGATGGCCTGTTCGATTTTTTCCATCAGTTGATGCCCCACTTTGATGCTTAACAACCCGGGCAGTAGCAAATGAAAATCCACAAACTTTTTAGCTCCCGCTTGACGCGATCTCAATGCATGAAAGGTCATCTCGGATTCAAGATTATGGGTGATTATTTCCCTAATCATTGCCAACTCTTTCTCGGGAAGTGCGTGATCCATCAACCCTTTAAATGATTTCCAGATTAATTGCAGGCTTGTGGTTAGAATGATCAGGGAAACACCGATTGCCAATATGGGATCAATCCATTCCACCCCTGTGACCTTGGCCAGAAATAATCCGATTAATACTCCACAGGTCGTATAAACATCGGTCAACAGATGTTGGCCATCTGCCTCAAGAACAATGGATTGATATTTTTTTCCAACAATCAAGAGAATGACTGCAACCACTGCGTTGATGAGTGTCGCAATAAAAGAAATGATCATCCCAACTTCAAGTGTTTGAAGCGGTTGTGGGGAAATTAGGCGATGTATGCCTAGCATGCCGATGCTGAATGCTGCAAATAAAATCAGTGCCCCTTCAAACCCACTGGAGAAGTATTCGATTTTTTCGTGGCCATAGGTGTGCGTGTCATCTGCAGGTCGTTCGGAGAGTCTGACAGCGATAAACGCAATTATTGCGGCAATCAAATTGATTACAGATTCGGCTGCATCAGAAAGAAGGCTGATGGAATCGGTAATCCAGTAGGCGTATGATTTAAGCACAAGCGTGGATAAGCCAGCAAGGATTGAAAGGTAAAGAACATTTCGTGGGGTAAACAGGCTCATCAAAATATCTCGGTTGATATATATTGATAGATTATAGGCCCGCTTTAAATATTGCTAGTAGGTTTAAAGGGTTTTAGCGTTGGGATAGAAAGCATTAGCGTTGGGCTCCAGACAAATCTGCAATTCTTTTTTGAGCTTCTGCAACGCGTTTTGGATCTAGTTCGCGGGTTGTAACTTCGCGATAGAGTTCAATTGCCTTATTGCGTTCAGTAAGATTTCTGTCGTAAATTCTTGCTGCCCGAAGTCTCGCATCAAGTTGGGTTCGGGAATTCCATTGAAAACAGCGTTCAAAATAGAGTGCGGACCTTTGGTATTGCTTGTAGGGTTTCGATTCATAAATCTCTCCCAATTGATACGCTGCATCACTTATTTTATCGCTATTGGGATAAGTGCTTAAAATCTGTTGCAATAAGATTTCTGCTCGCTTTTGATTGTCGATATATTCTTGGCCCCAGCCTTTATCTTTGTATTGCATGGCTCTGCGGTAATATTCGTTGGCATCCGGAATATTTTCGTTTGCTTGAAGGGTGGGTGGCGGAACATCGAGTTCTAGCAAGTATGCTTGTTTTGAAATGCGATGATAGTTTAGCAATTCTTCTTCGGCCCATTTGGCTTTTTCGATTTCACCAACATTGATGTAATGCGAACGCAAGGCTTCAAGCGTTGTTTGATATTCTTTTCTTGCATTAAGAACTTTTTCAACTAGGTCTATATCGCGGGACCCGCCGGGGGAAATTGGCCTTGTTGAAGGCGTTTTGATCGATGTTGGTGTACCAATTGGCTGTGCTCCACCGGCAGGTGTTCCGGTGGGCATTTGCGACATTGCCAACTGGGAAGTTAGTGCAGTGAAAGTAAAAACCAGCATAAAATAAATACGGCGCATGATAAAACCCTCTTTTGGACTCGAGAGGGGTTTACCGAGAAAAATACATTGTGTCTAGACGAGCATTAAGAAAAGTGAAGTTAAGGAACCTAAATCCCCCATATTGTTATTTGGGTTAAGTTGACTGGTTGTCTACTTTTGCAAAAATCATGCGTCCTGAAGGTGTTTGAAGAGCACTAGTTACCTGAACATTGATATCTTGCCCAATATGTTGCCTGCCTTGGTCTACTACGACCATTGTGCCATCTTCTAGATAACCAATTCCTTGGCCCATTTGGTCACCTTGTTTAGCGATTTTAATAAAGAAATGTTCCCCTGGTAAAACAATTGGTTTAAGGGCATTGGAGACTTCATTAAGATTAACCACTTCTACACCTTGAAGCTGGGCAATTTTGTTTAGATTGAAATCGTTGGTGACCACTTTTCCACCAATGTTTTTTGCAAGAATGACTAACTTCTCATCAACTTGGGTGATGCCTTTCATTTCGGTTGGTTCGCCTTCATGAACCTGAAGTTCAACTTTGGTATTGGTTTGCAGGCTTTTAAGAATATCTAGTCCGCGCCTGCCTCGGTTTCGCTTTAATTTATCCGCACTATCCGATAAGGCATGCAGTTCTTTAAGAACAAAACGCGGCACGATGAGTCTGTTGTCCAGAATTCTGGTTTCGCAAAGGTCTGCTATTCTGCCATCAATAATTGCTGAGGTATCTAAGATAAATGGCTTTGATCCCTTAACTTGTTTGGAGAATTCAATGTAGGGAATGATAAATCTGAACTCGTCCTTTGTTTGCAGGAGGGTTGAAATACAGATGTAAATACAAATTGCGGTAACGAAAGCACGAAGCAAATTGCGCTGAACGATGATACGACTGGCAAAATCTGCGGTTTTTTGAGAACTTTCCCATTCAAATAGGAAGGGATCCATGATGGTGGAAAAAATACTTCCAAGTAAAAGGCCCATTAATAGACCAAAGTAAACTGCGGAAATGGTTGTAATTTGTTTATTTCGTAATAGCGTGTCAAAAAGAATAACCACAATGCCAATGGAAATAATGGTTAGAAAAGCGGTATAGCCACTTTTTGTAGACCCGCCTTGATCTGAATTGCCAAAGTGTTGGTAGGCGATCATCGCAAGGGCAATCATGCCCGCACCAAAGAACGCGCGCAATAGCCCGAGAGGTAAAAGGCCAGAATTCCAAGCTTTAACTAGCCAATTTTTGTTGTTGAATGAATCCATTGCCATTTTTTGCATCCGTTCTTTTCTGTTAGCCATCAATATATATTTACATTTTAATGGAATGACCAACCTTTTAAAAGTGCTTGTAACAACAATGCTTTTATTTTCATCCCTTAATTTATTTATACATCAAAGTAAGGATTGAAGATCTTCATGTATTCATCTTGTGCGAATCGATCTGTCATTCCAGCGATATAATCGCAAACAGTGCGATGTAAACCTTGGGTTTTTATCCGGGCTTTATACCTTTCGGGTAGCTGCAGTGGGTTCTCAGAGAATTCGGAAAATAATCTTTTTACAAACCTGGCACCTTTATTTGCCATCCGTTGTACCCGGAAATTATTGTATATCTTTTGCTTTAACACCGAACCAAGTTCATGTTTAAGATCTTCAATTTCGGGGCTGTGGCAAACAACCGAAATCTCCATATCTCTAACTTGTTCAAGGCTGAGCGCTTTTGTCATAGCTATGTTTTTTCGGGTGTTTTCAACTAAATCGTAAACATGCATATCGATAAGAATCCGAATGGCACCTAATTGAGTTTGGGTTGCCGTAGCTTCTTTGGGTAAAATTTCTTGTGCTTTTGCAAATGCTTTTTTCCATATTTTTGATCCGTCAAGATCGGAAAACTCAATTATTCCTAAGCTTATTGCATCATCTATATCATGTGCATTATACGCAAGGCTATCGCAAGTATCCGCCACCTGTGCTTCGAGAAAAGGTTGTTTGTATTTCAGATATTTTTTAACTTCCGGGCAGTCGGGCACCTTGGAATGTAATGCCATCGCTTCTCGTACTTCCCATGTTAAGTTTAATCCCGGATAGCTTGCGTAGGGGTATTCCAGTTCCTCAACAATTCTAAGCGCATGGCGGTTGTGCTCGAATCCGCCATGATTAACCATGCAATCCCGCAAGGCGTATTCGCCCGCATGGCCAAAAGGAGGGTGTCCAAGGTCGTGAGAGAGAGCGATTGCTTCAGTTAAATCTTCGTTTAAGAGCAATTGTCTGGCAACGGTTCTACTTATTTGTGCCACCTCAAGGGTGTGGGTTAACCGTGTTCGATGGTGATCGCTTGTATGGGTAACAAGGACTTGGGTTTTGTGTGCGAGCCGTCGAAAAGCAGTGGCATGAACAATCCGGTCCCTATCTCGCTGGTAGGAATTTCGAAAAGGATGATCTATTTCAGGGAAGTCTCTGCCTTTGCTGAGGTCAGTTTTCATGGCTAGGGGGGAGAGAGATAGCATGTGGGCTCCAATATAAAAGAGTTAAATCTAACATTCTTTGGGAAAAGGGTGTTTTTCAATACTTTGGGTGAGGATGTCGAAAAAACTATCCAGAGATTGAACAATGACTTTAGTGGCGGTTAAGACGGGCATAAAATTGGTATCGCCATTCCAGCGGGGTACAATGTGCCAGTGAAGGTGTCCAGGGACACCTGCTCCAGCTGCGGCCCCGTGATTCATTCCGATGTTAAATCCATCAGGATTTATCAATTCTTTTACTATTTTTAAAAGATGTTGGATTGTTAAAGAGTTAGATAAAAGCTGGTTTTCATCCAGTTGGCTTAGATCCCCGGTATGATCGAGTGGGCAGATAAGGAGGTGCCCGTTGTTGTAGGGAAATTTATTCAACAGGACTAGGCTGAACCTAAGTCGTTTCACTAGAAGGTTTTGCTTATCTATATGCTTGTCAAATAGGTGGTTTTTAGCAGAACAGATGAAGCAAGAATCGGTTTTTTCGGGTTTGGTGGCAGCAATATAGGCATGGCGCCAAGGGGCCCAAAGATTGTCCATAAGATTCTCCACGGAGTAATTATTGGTAGAAGTATACAGGAAATCCATGGCATCGAATGAGTAAAATCTCGATTATTCATGGAGTTTTGATAAACTTATTTAGAAGTCTAAGCAAATGAGCACTAGACTAAATGATGGTTTATAAATACTTTAATTATGAGTAAATTTTTCGTTTAGGAAGGGATGTTTCAAACATGGCAGTACCAAAAAGAAGGACTTCGCATGCCCGCCAAGGTAAAAGGCGAAGCCATTTGGGAGTAAAACCTATGCAAATTGCATATTGTTCCAATTGTGGATTCCCGTTCAGGCCACACAGAGTTTGCTCTAATTGTGGTTTTTATCAGGGGCGTGAGTTTTTGAAAGTCGATCAGGAGAAGTAAAAAATGCGCATTGCTTTGGATGCAATGGGCGGAGATTTTGCTCCTGGACCGATCATTGCTGGGGCTTTACAGGCGGTTCAGTCTGACACCGAACTTTCCGTAGTTCTTGTGGGTGATAAAGATCAAATTGATCCTCACATTCAAGGTCATCCCAATTCTGATCGTATCAAAGTCTTTCATTGCACCCAAGCCATTGGGATGGAGGAATCTCCCGTTGATGGCTTGCGTAAAAAACCTGACAACTCCATTTCTAGATGCTGGCAGTTGCTCTGCCAAAAAGAAGTTGAAGGTATAGTTAGTGCCGGAAATACAGGCGCAATGGTTGCAGGGGGTATGTTTACCAGACGCTTCTTGAAAAATGTAAAGCGGCCTGGCATAGCTGCTGTTATGCCAACTAAAAAAGGCTTTTGTGTTTTAATTGATGTGGGTGCAAACACTGAACCCAAGGCTGAACATCTTTTTCAATATGGTGTTATGGGAAGTTTGTTTGCGCGCAGAATCCTTGGTCATGAAAACCCTAAAATAGGCCTCATGAATATTGGTTCTGAGGAGGCTAAGGGCAATAGCCTAGCTAAAGAAACTCTTGCACTTTTTAATAATAGCCCCATGCAAACCAGTTTTATAGGCAACATTGAGGGCCGTGATATTCATCAGGGCGTTGCGGAAGTTGTTGTTTGTGATGGTTTTGTTGGGAATGTCGTGCTTAAAGTCTGTGAAGGGCTTTATCAATATTTGATGGAAGTTACCACTCAGGAAGTTTTGGGTTGCTTGACACAGGAAAAAGACTTAGCAAAAAACGCCTTGAAACAACTTGCTAGCAAATATGATTACAGCGAATTTGGTGGCGCGCCTCTTCTTGGTATTGATGGTGTTTGTATTATTTGCCATGGCAGTTCCAAAGACCGGGCCATTAAAAATGCGTTGCTGCTGGCCGCCAAGTATGTAAGGCTTAAGCTCAATGATTTAATTGTTAGCGAACTTGAGAAAACCCCTTCTGTTGCGATAACTCAGTAGGATTTTGTTTGGTATGTAGTCCTGTCTAGTCCTAGAGTCTGAAGGAATCTTTTAACAAATGGGTTCAACTGCGTTTTTATTTCCTGGTCAGGGAGCCCAATACTTGGGCATGGGTTTGGCTCTTTGCGAGAAGTTCCCGCCCGCACTTCAAAAGTTTCAGCAGGCTTCTCAAATTCTTGGTTATGATCTTCTTGACTTATGCAAGAACGGCCCGTTGGAAAAGCTCAATTCTACTGTCATCAGTCAGCCTGCCATTTATGTTTCGAGTTTAGCGGCCTTGGATTTGTTGAATTCTGAAGCTCCAGATGCTGCCCAAAGCTGTCAAATTACTGCGGGACTTAGCTTGGGCGAATATTCTGCATTAACTTTTGCTGGGGCAATTAGCTTTGCCGATGGTGTTGCCTTGGTAAAAGAGCGAGGTGAGGCCATGCAAGCCGCCTCAGAAAAAATTTCAAGTGGCATGCTCAGTGTTATTGGCGCTGAAAAAGAACAGATTGCAGAACTTTGTGAAGAAGCCGGAAAAGTAGGCCTGATTAAAATGGCTAATTTTCTCTGCCCCGGGAATATAGTTGTTTCAGGTGATAATCAAGCTTGTGCGATGTTTGAAAAAATTGCATTAGAAAAAGGCATTAGGACCATAAAGCTCGCCGTTGCGGGGGCTTTCCATACCGCTATTATGGAACCTGCTCTTGAAAGACTGGCCAAGATCCTCAGTAATACTAGCATAGCTTCTACTAAGGTTCCTGTGCTTGCGAATGTCGACGCTTTGGAGCACACTGACCCCGCAAGCATTAAAAATAAACTCGCTCGTCAGGTTGTAGAGCCAGTCCTTTGGGAAAATTGCATCCGGAAAATTCTGGACTCCGGGGTTGAAAAGCTTTATGAAGTAGGTCCGGGTCGTGTTCTTGCTGGTTTAGCTAAGCGAATTAACCGGAAGATAGATATTGTTAACATTCAGGCTTAATCTCCAACTTTAATGTGGACTGATTTAGCAGGAATTATAAACAAGATAGATAAGATGGCTTGCCCGAGCTTCTTGGTTGTGGTAGATAAACTTATTAAGTATTCTTATGGGCTTTATTGCCCTACGTTTTCTGGAGGTATTGTGCCGTGGCTTCTGTCGAAGAAAGAGTTATCGATATTGTTGTTGAATCCTTGGCTGTCGATAGAGGTCAAATCACTCGTACTACTTCTTTCGTTGAAGATGTGGGCGCAGATTCCCTTGATGTCGTCGAATTGGTTATGGAACTCGAGGAAGAGTTCGACATTCAAATCCCCGATGAACAAGCTGCTAAAATTCGCACCGTAGGCGAAGCAATTGAATACATCGAAAAGGAGCAAGCCAAGAAATGACACGGCGTGTTGTCATTACCGGGCTTGGTACTGTCAATTCTCTTAGTAATGATATCTCAACTTTTTGGGATTATCTTTGTGCAGGACGCAGTGGTGTAAGCCTTATAGAGCAGTTTGATACTTCAGCCTTCAAAGTCCGATTTGGAGGCGAAGTTAAGAACTTCATGCCTGAAAATCACCTTGAAGGGAAAGTTGCAAAAAGGCTTGATCGCTTCTCCCAATTTGCACTCGTTGCTGCTATCTCAGCTGTTAAAGATTCAGGTATTGATTTTTCCAAGGGCGATCCTTTTCGCTATGGCGTTATTATTGGTAGCGGTATTGGCGGTCTGAATGAATTTGAAGAACAGCATACACGCCATACACAACAGGGCCCTGATCGAATCAGCCCTTTTGTTATCCCAAAAATGATTGCTAATTCCGCTGCAGGAAATGTCTCAATTCATTTTAATTTGATGGGGCATAATACCGTTATTTCAACCGCTTGTGCCTCTGCTGCGCATGCCTTGGGTGATGCTTTGCATACGATTCGTGGCGGGTTTGCAGATGCAATTGTTGCGGGTGGTTCTGAAGCTGCTATTACTCCTATGGGGCTTGGTGGTTTTATTGCTGCTAGAGCCGTCTCTCATCGCAATAACGACCCCTCTACTGCTAGTAGGCCTTTTGATAAAGACCGTGATGGTTTTGTTTTAAGTGAAGGCGCTGGTATTGTTGTTTTGGAAGAATATGAGCATGCCCGTAATCGTGGCGCCAATATTTACGCTGAGATCCTAGGTTGTGGCAACACTGCAGATGCCTATCATATTACCGCGCCCCATCCCGAGGGAGTTGGTGCTTCTAAGGCTGTTCAGTTTGCTTTAGCAGATGCCAAGCTCAACCCTGATCAAATCGATTATGTTAATGCACATGGTACTAGCACTCAACTTGGCGATGAAGCTGAAACTAGGGCCCTTAAGATTGTTTTTAAAGATCATGCCAAGAAGCTTGTGGTAAGCAGCACTAAAAGTATGATCGGGCATACTCTAGGAGCCAGTGGCGGTATTGAGCTTATTGCTTGTGCGCTTTCGATTAAACATGGAATCGTTCACCCTACTATCAATTTAAATACTCCTGATCCTAAATGCGACCTTGATTATGTTCCCAATTCAGCAAGACAAATGAAGGTTCGTAATGTTGTTTCCAATAGCTTTGGATTTGGTGGGCATAACTGCTGCTTGGCTCTTGGGCCTGTTTAGATTTTAATCTCATGGTCTAATTAACTCCTTAGCCAGATGTTTTTGCTATGGAAACCAACAACCCCACTGACCATTTCTTCTCTGATTATGACAGAATAAAGCGTGAAAGAGCGTTTCATGATGATCAAGCCCAGGCTAGATTGCATGCTTTTTCTTCCCCTGATAATTATCTTTTTACCGATGAGCAGTATTTAGCTCATGAATCTTGGGTTCAAACTGCTGTTTTAAAACTAGGAAATCTCAAGGGACAACGAGTTTTAGATTTAGGTTGTGGGCATGGCATGGCTTCTGTTCTTTTTGCCAGGCAAGGGGCTTTTGTAACCTCTTTAGATGTTTCCACAGGTTACCTTGCTGAAACGAAAAACAGAGCTATTGCTAATGGTTTTCAAGTAAATGTTTTGGCCGCTTGTGCAGAGCTTCTTCCTTTTGCTAATAACTCTTTTGATCTCATTTGGGGAAACGCCATATTGCATCATTTAAACTTAGATTTTGCTTCCAGCGAGATTTTGAGAGTATTAAGGCCCAATGGAAAAGCTGTTTTCTGTGAGCCCGTTTCCTTTTCTTTCTTGACTCGTTCGATTCGTGATTTCATGGCTTTAAGGGCAGGTAATAAGCATACCCGTGATGAGGAATCCTTAACTTGGGAAACTCTTTTAAATTTAAAGCATTCGTTCCCTAATTTGACTTGGGAAGGTAACCAATTCTTAGGCAGCATCCCCAGGCTTTTAAAATTATCCTTTCTTAATCGTTTCTTTGACAGTGCTGATCAGATTTTTTGTAGGAATTTTTTTGTTTATAACCGACTTTGCAGGTATGCTATATTGGAAGTTCAGAAACCAAGCTAGCTACTTGTAAAGAATTATAATGCCCATTTCTTTGAAGTCCCATGATACCCCTTTGTTAATTCTTACCCCTTCATTGACTTTTAGGAAAAACAACTGTTTCGTATACTCTGTAATGGTTCAGGTTTGCTTGGTATTCTCATTACTTGCACTTTGCTTTTTTGCTTGTTTCCAACAGTTTTTCACATCCCATGTTTTTTTATCCTCTTTTCATTCAGAAATTGCGAAGCTTGATTCTTTAAAACTTGACTTGAATGATTCCTCACTTGGTGAATTAGCACAAGTTCCTGGTGTTGGGAAATCGATTGCTTCTGAAATCGTAAACTATCGCAAGGCTTTTGGCGGATTTAAGACCCTTGATGAAATTGAAAAGTTAAAAGGTGTTGGTAAGAAAACTGCTGAAAAAATTCGACATCATTTGGTCGTTTCTCAATCTGTTCCTATTACTGACCTGACTAAGCAAAGAATCTGGATTCCCCCCAACACTTTTCCAGAAAAAACTTCGTCAACCGGGAAGATTAATCTTCTATCTGAAAAATTAGACCCGAATCTTGCTTCTTTTGAGGAATTAAAAAAGCTCCCGGGTATTGGCGATTTATTAGCTAAAAGAATTGTGGATAAAAGGCAGGATATGCTGTTTCGTGACGAAAATGACCTCCAAAAAGTTTCAGGTATTGGAAAAAAAACCTCTGCAAAGATTGCTCCCTTCTTGAAATTTCCTTTAATCAGTCAATAATGCTTAAGACTCTTAATCTTTCTTCTTTACGGAAAGCTTTTAGCCGATGGGCACCCTTTTTAATTTAGTTAGCCCTTATCAACCCGCGGGTGACCAACCCAGAGCTATTGAAGCTTTGTTGCGCGGTTTTAACGAAGGGAAGGCTGCGCAAGTTTTACTGGGGGCTACTGGTACTGGGAAAACTTTTACTGCCAGCCATGTTATCGCAAATTTAAACAGGCCCACTTTGGTGCTGGCGCACAATAAAACTCTTGCTGCCCAACTTTACCAAGAGTTTAAAGCGTTCTTTCCTGAGAACGCAGTCAATTATTTTGTCAGTTATTACGATTATTATCAGCCTGAAGCTTATATTCCGCAGCGTGACATCTATATCGAGAAAGATGCTCAAATAAATGAAAATATTGATCGGCTTAGGCTCGCTGCTACCAGTGCTTTAGTTAGCAGACAGGATGTTATTATTGTTGCCAGTGTTTCTTGTATTTATGGTTTGGGATCGCCCAGCGATTATAAGCGCATGGTTATTTCATTGAAGCGTGGCGAATCGATACGAAGGGAAGAGCTTTTGCTAAAACTTGTAGATATTCAATACAAGAGAAATGATATTTCGTTTACCCGTGGAACATTTAGGGTTCGAGGCGATGTAATAGAAATCTGGCCTGCATCCGAGGAAATATCTCTGCGTGTTGAACTTTTTGGTGATGAAATCGACAATCTTAGCCTCACTAACCCTCTCACAGGCGAGGTTCTTAAAACAAATGATGAACTTTTTATCTACCCTGCTAAACATTTTGTAACACCAGAAAACAGAATGAAAACCGCTGTTGAGGGTATTAAAAAAGAATTGGACGAAAGGCTTGATGTTTTTAAAAAAGAAGGCAAATTGCTGGAAGCTCAAAGGCTTGCTGCCAGAACTAAGTTTGATATCGAAATGCTGATGGAAACGGGCCATTGCCCCGGTGTTGAAAATTATGCCCGCTGGTTTAGTGGTAGAAATCCTGGCGAACCACCTTACACTTTAATGGACTTTTTTCCTGAAGATTTTCTTCTTGTTGTTGATGAATCCCATGTAACCGTACCCCAGGTTCGGGGCATGTACGCAGGCGATCATAGTAGAAAAACAACACTCGTTGATCATGGGTTCAGGCTTCCTAGTGCCTTGGATAACAGGCCATTCCGTTTCGAAGAATGGGAAAATAAGTCGAAACGCATTCTTTTTATGTCTGCAACTCCTTCTGAGTATGAACTGTCTCGTTGTAAAGGTGAAGTCGTTGAGCAGGTTATTCGACCCACCGGTTTGGTGGATCCTGTTTTGCATGTCAGACCTGCAAAAGGCCAAGTCGCTGATCTTCTAAAAGAAATTAAAATCCGCGTCGAGCGTAAAGAACGGGTTTTAGTCACTACGCTCACCAAAAGAATGGCAGAAGATTTGACCCGGTTTTTTCAAGAAACTGGAATGCGATGTAAATGGCTCCATTCAGAATTGGATGCCATCGAGCGAATTAAGGTTCTAAGGGAATTACGTGAAGGGGCATTTGATGTTCTCGTGGGAATTAATCTTTTACGGGAAGGTTTGGATTTACCCGAAGTTTCTCTTGTTGCAATTTTAGATGCGGATAAAGAAGGGTTCTTACGAAGCGAAACCTCTTTGATCCAAACAATTGGCCGTGCTGCTAGAAATGTAAATGCGGAAGTTATCCTTTATGGTGATAGAGTCACCAATTCTATGCACCGTGCAATCGAAGAAACTAAGCGCAGGCGAGATATCCAGACCCAATATAATTTAGAAAATGATATTACCCCGCAATCGATCAAAAGTTTGATTTCCGTTTTTATTGAAGATGAAATAGCCGCCTACGATTTTGCCAACAAAGTTGCTGGAATTGAAAACGATGATCAGGTTGATAAACATGAAATGATTGAAGAATTGCAAATCCAAATGCTTAAAGCTGCTGAAGAACTTGAGTTTGAGAAAGCCGCCCAACTTCGGGATAAAATCGCAACCTTAAAAGGTGAAAAAGTTGCTACCCCTCAAATAAAGAAAAAACGATTTAAAAAACGGTAACACTCTGGCTCCACTTTAAATGGATCTCGCCAAAAGTTTCATCTTGCTGGGCAAATATTGATTGTTTCTTTATTAATTCAAGTATCGCAAGGAAAAGGCCTATTAATCGCATTTTATGATATGGCGGGCAGAACAATTCACGGAATGGAAGTGATTTTTCTCTGAATAACTTCCCGGTTATTTCTTCGAGATATACCTCCATCGGTGTCTGATCAACAACAATATCCTGTGCCTGAATCGCAAGCGTTTCTTTCATAATTCGACCAAATGCGCTAACTAAATCCCAAAGTTCAACTTCTTGAATTGGTTTTTCTGAACTCACGCGCTCTTCGTGGAATTGATCAGAAACTAGTCTCGGAATCTTCTGCCCTGCTGCTTCCGCTTGCTCTTCCAAAATTTCAACCGCATCTTTAAACTTTTTGTATTCAACTAATTGCCTTACGATTTCATTCCTAGGATCATCTTCTTTGCTGGAATTCACTACTTGTCTTGGTAGAAGAAACTGACTCTTGATTTCCATCAGTTTTGTTGCCATCACTAAAAATTCGCCTGCCAAAGTTAAATCCAAGAAAGTAATTACCTCCATGAATTCTTTAAATTGATCAGCGATTCTTACGATTGATATTTCAAGAATGTCCACTTCGTCTTTTTTTACAAGATGAAGCAATAAATCTAGCGGTCCGTGGAAAGCATCCTGATTAATTCGGTATTCTATTTCAGACATGTTGCAAGTGCTCTGCTGTTTAAATTAAAGTTATGAAATATCTTTGTTTGATTAAGTATTGGTGTCTTTAGTAGGTTCATGTTGTATTTCAAAAATAGTATTTAAAATCTTAGAATCTTTTAAACTTTCGATGCTTTCTTCGCAAACACATAAAATGAATTCCTCATTACCAGGAACAATGCAAATACTTTGATTAATCGCTCCAAATATTTCAACATCATTCCATTCCCCTAAGACCCCCCGTGGAAAAGAAAATATGGTCTGGTTAGGTGCTGTGTTGGAATGCATAAAATTTTTGTGCTGAACCGATGCGATATGGTTTTTAATGAAGTTAATCTTGATGCTAGATTCTTGCATTTCGTTCAAGATATTCGACTTAACTAACCGCCCTGAATTTTTCAAATATGTTGATGTTGTTGATAAGATGATTTTTTCTAGTTCAACAAGTAAATTGTCGCTCCCAATAAATATTTGTGTGAATGCTTCGAAATCTTTTACTATCAATTCTTGAATCATGCTATCAAGGGTAAAAAGTTCAATTTCTGTAAATAGTTTTTTATTTTGATCAGTACGATTGTCTTCAGCAATGTTTTTAGCGGATTCTCCCAATCCTAATATTTGCGTACTAATTTCCAAAAGTTTTGTTTTGCAGATGTCAAGTTCCTTCACCTGTTCATTTATTTGAAGATTAATTGAATTAAGGAAACTGAAAATACAATCGCATTGAAGTCTTTCTATTTGTGTTTTAAATAATGATTTAAATTGACTGATAATTTTCTGGATTGATTGATTGGACCCGATCTTTTGATCTGGAACTTGTTGGATTGCATTATTCAATCTGATAAGTTCCACTTTCAGGGCTGCAATGCTTTTATCTTGATAGGTCGTAATTTGGAATCTGATTTCTTCAATTTTTTTCTTGATGATATCTAGAATAGTTTCCGCAGCAGCAAAACGATATCCAGGTTTTTCGATCCATTGGACGACCCATGAATCAATTAATGAACCAAACCTTTCAATTAATTCGTTGTTTATTTTTAGCAACATTTTGTAGAACGAACCTTGGCCTATGTGTTTTTCTCCGGAGAACCATTCTGTTCCTAAATGTTGTTCTGAATTTTTGAGGATATCTAAACTCGTTTGTAAAATCGTTTCGCTCTTTATTTCCGTGGTTTTGATCTGAGATTCGAGCTTGAACAGCGGGTCTAATAAATCTTTAAGTATGAAAGAATCAGTTGGTTCGCCTAAACTTATTTCAAGTTTTTCACTTAAACTTGACGATAAATTTTCAAATGACATGTTGTTTTTTGCGAACTCTTGGTTAAGCCATTCGCTTATTTCTTGTGGACAAACTTGCTTTTTTCTAACCCATGATTGAATTAACTTTAAACATGCTTGGCTTATTGTTGCTTGTTCATTTATTTTATTTGAAATATTATCTACCTGCGCACTAGCAGTGAAATATGTTTTTTTTTGTATTCGTTCTGGTTTGAAGTTTTTGTTTATTTCAGAACCTTGATTGTAAATTTTTAATTGATTGGAATAGGCGATTGTTCCCATGTCTTGCATTAATGAATAAAGAGAATTTTTTTCGTTGGTTTGTGTTTCTACCAGAATGATTTTATCTAATAGATTAGCAATGGGTGTTTCTTTCAATTCTTTTATAGTACTTGCACTATTTGTCGCTTTTTGCTCAGTGCAATTTTCACTCGATGGAATCGCCATTATCATGCTTATTTTTGGGGGTTTTAATTTCAGTTGAATGCAAGAAGCGATAACTGTCTTACATATATCTAGGATTGCCCCTGCTGCCCCACCCGCGGTATGGGTTACTATCCAAATATTAGGTTCTATGGTTCCAGGCATGGTGTTTGCGTATGCTTTTTGATTAATTGCGTTTAATAGTGATGTGGTTTTTTTCGATAGTGTGTCTATCCCGTCAAGTAATGCTAGTTTACCAAGCAACCTGTTCCCTTCGGTACTAAGGGTTTTAGGAATTTGATAAAGCTTGCTCAGAGGTAGCCATTGGGAAAGGTTTTCAGATTTTTCTTTATCTCCTAGATAATAATTAGGCCTGTTAAGTTTGAAAATAAGTGCTTCATTATCAGTAAGTTTAAGAAGGTTTTTATCATGTTCATTACTTATCCCGTTATTATCCATATCGATTCCAATTATTTCCACAGGTAGAGTAATTCCTGTTGATATCGAATTGTTTTTAAGCAGATTATTAAAAAATGCAGTTGCGCCAATTCCTGTTCTTCCTATTCCGATTATTAGGGAACCGGTTCGAGCTTCAAGATTATTATCTGATGATATAATTTTTTTTACCTGTTTTAATGAATCTGAGTTAACAGGTGGTTTTTTGAAAGATAAAGTTTTAGTAAGATCTTCGGTTTCTGTTGGTAGTTTCTTGATCTGAATTTCTGAAATAACTTCTTGGTTGGTTGCAATAAAATTTTGGATGTTAGGGAGCGAGAACGGTGTGAGATGGATTTTTTTTAAAGCGTTTACAAAATCGGTGCAGGTTTTAAATCGCTCTTCTGGTTTTTTTGAAAGTGCTTTTGCAATGATTGCTCTCTCATTTTCATCAAGTGAAGAAAGGTCTGGAGGTGCGTTTAAGTGCGCCTTGATGATTTCGCGTAAACTATCAGATTCGAAAGGTTTTCTTCCGGTTGTCATTTCTTGATAAACTATGGCCAAGCTATATTGGTCGCTAAATCTGCTTGGTCTGCCTTCAATAAGTTCGGGCGCGGAATAAATAGGCGTTATGCCGCCCTGAAAATCCTGATCTGCGATGGTTAGGTCATGTACTAATCCGAAATCTCCAATTTTTAAATGGTTGTGAACTAAAAATAGATTTTGGGGTTTTATGTCTAGATGCTGAAGTTGATACTGAGAGTTGATTACATCTAAAGCTTCAGCGGATTCTGCTAAATAATGTAAAGCCTCATTTTTTGGTATTCCTGGGAGGTTGTTTTTTTTGCATTCTTGGTACTGATCCCACAGGTTTTTATCTGCAAGTTCCATAACGATAACCAGGCAATTTTCAATGATGTCAATTCTTTCCATTGTAAGAATGAAAGGATGCCTGATAATTTTAATGCGATCAATCGCGCGCCATTCTTGTTCTGCTCTTATATCTGTTTTTTCTCCAAGTTTTCCTGATACAAATTTAATTGCTTTGAGAAGTCCCCCGGGCACAGAGCATTTCCAAACTTCACCAAATCCCCCGCTCCCTATTTTTTCAATAACCCTGTAACCGGGAAGGGGTTCATAATTAGGATAAATTTTTATCATGATAAATGCAGTGTTTCAATTCAATCAATGTCTGAAAGTAATTAATTACTATTATTACTTTAACATTTTTAATTGCAAAAATGATAAAAAATATAGATCCTTTTAAATCACATTGGCTCGCGGTATTTTTCTATCTGGTCCACTGCCCTTATATGGGAAGGCCTATTTTTCTGTGAGGTGAACTTTGGTAAGGGTTTTAGTTAGTGTTAGGAATGTCGAAGAAGCAAATATAGCTTTAAAAGCTGGAGTTGACCTTATTGATTTGAAAGACCCCATTAAAGCCCCAATGGGTATGATTGATTTGCCTTTGATTCTTAAAATTCAAAATGCTATGCCCAAAAATATAGACCTTAGTATGGCATGTGGGGAATTATGCGATGTGCAAAACCTAGGTGATTTTCTTTCAGTTGGAATGAGTTTTTATAAGTTTGGCCTTTCGAATTGCAAAAGTTCAGGAGATTGGGGAAATCATTTGCTTTCACTGAAAAAGAAAGTTGTTCGATTGAATAATTCTGCTTTTGTAGTTCCTGTATTGTATGGCGATTATTTAAAAGCTAATTCGATAAAGCCCTCTGAAGTGCTTAAATATCTGTCTGAGCATTCTTTGTATGCAATCATGATTGATACTTGGGGTAAAGATGGTTCATCGATTCTTGATTTTGCTACGATGGAAGAACTTTTGGAAATTCAAGAACTATGTAAGGCTCGGAATATAAAATTTGCTCTAGCTGGTTCATTAAATCTGCACCATGCAGGAACTCTAATAAAGGGGGGTGTCCGGCCTGCATGGTTTGGATTTCGTGGTGCAGTTTGCAATCAGCAATCTCGAAATAACACCATTGATTTCGATTTAACTTTGGATCTTGTTGCTGGAATTAAAAGGTTGAATAATTTGTGAGCCCCTCATATTGACTGCATGTATTGTTGGGTTCTTTTTTTTGCTGTTGAAAAGTTTGTAGAAAAAAGGATCGACATAAAGCAAGTTGCTGGCATCTTCCCAGTTTTTTGCATCAGGGAAATCAACTGATTTCAACAAATATAATTCGCTAAAATCAAATCGATGAGCAAATCTCAATGCTACTGTATCGGAACGGACATCCCTTGTTTGTGGCAAAAATGGTTCGCCATTTGGTCTGCAATCATTTCTGCAAAATTCATACGCATCTAAAAAAAACAAGCCGGTGGATTTCACTTCCGATGCACCTATTAATACTGCGTGATCAAAGCATAATTTAAGTGCAATAGCGTTCTCGGTCATTATTCTGAGAGAATCCCAATGTTCGGAATCACTTAAAATGTTTGCTATTATTTGTTCCATTTTCCTTACTTTTTTTCCGCCCCCAACAACTACAACAGTGCAAGATGGTTGCAGTGTTGTAATTAATGAAGAAAGTTTTTGGGTTAGATCGCTTGTATCTAGCAGGCTGCCCCCTACTTTTATGACATTACATTTCATGATAAATACCAGCCAGTTTCATAATACTATAGGCGCAAGCAGCGCTAGAGTTCTCTTCTCCGAAAGTTTTTGAGAATGAATAAATGGTAGGTTTAGTTTTCCAGATAAAACTTTTAATTATCATTTTTGCCAAGCTTTCACCTGAGCCTGATACGCTTATCCATTTTGGTTCTTTGCCTTTTCTTTGGAGATGTTTTTTTAGCGCACTCGTAATCCATTTGATTTGAGTTTTGATGGCAAGTTGGCTTGTGCTTAAGATTTTTGACATTGGGATTTCGTTTTGGTCTGCACAAAGCATTTTGGCGATACGCCTAGCAGAATTAGTTTTTTTGAAGGATCTTCCATCTGCTGTGTCTGTATTGTTTGGATCTTCGGGTAGATTATTTTCAAGTAGGTGGGCGTCGGCAATGGTTGCGAAATACTCATGCGCAAATTTGTTTCCTAATAAGGATGCAAGCGGCGTGCGTTTCATTCCGGTGTATACAAGAGAACCGGAATTCAATCTTTCAGTGTCGGTTATTCCGTATGGGGTTGGACAGCCTTTGTCGATCGCAGTGATATCGGTGGTAGTAGAACCAATATCAATTGATAAGCCAAAACTTTTGGGTTGTTGCTTTGCAATAAAACTTGCCAATCCCATCCAATTGGAAGAGGCGCAAATTGTTGGGTTTTTAAGGGCGTTGGCAAGAGAGATGAAATTTTGGTTTGTAGTCCAAACCAAAGGAGTAAATTGCATTTTTGGAATGGAGTTTAAAATGTACTTCACTCCCTCGATTTTTGATTCAAAACAGTCGCATAATTCACCAGTCATGGTGACTGCTAGAATGTTGATTTTTTTTGAGGATAGGATGTCTCTAAGTATGGCGGGTAAGGATGATTTTTTTTTCCAGAGTGGAAATACTGTACTTAATGAGTAGTCATCAGATTGACAGTATTTTATATTGGCCCCACCTATATCTATTCCTGCAATTGTTGGTGTATTTTTAAGCATTGAATTCTTCTGCAAAATATTTCCTTACAATAAAGTAAATATCATTCTATTGGTTTAAATTGCGTTTAAAACACATTTTCGTTGCAAGTTAAAATAGGGGGCTTTTATGAATTTGGCTGTGATAAGAGATATTCTGTACGCTAATAATTGATATTATTGGATCATTTGGTACATTGCGGCTTATTGCTTTAAGACTTTTAAGTTAATTATTTTGTTTTTATCAATAAAAACAGTTGACCTAGCACTGATGTTGGGGTACCTTTTAATTACATACCTGTTTAAGCGTGTTTTCCTACCTTATCTGGAGTTTTATCATGCTGACTTTTCTTGGTGGTTCGAACAAATTTTGTGATGGTATCAATCGCCGTAATTTTCTTAAAATCGGCGCCTTTGGTTCTTCTTTATCATTAACTGATATGCTTCGTGCGAAAGAAGCAGGAAAAGTTGGAACTGCAAAAGCTGCAATCATGATTTATCTTCCTGGTGGTCCATCCCACATGGATATGTATGATTTAAAGCCACAAGCGCCTTCCGAGTATCGTGGCGATTTTAAACCAATTTCAACGAATGTTCCCGGAATTCAAATTTCCGAGCATTTCCCTAATCAAGCCAGAATGTTTGACAAGCTCGCGGTTGTACGAAGTCTTGTTTCTGTTGATGAACATTCCGATTCTCAAGTGATGACTGGTTATAGTGAAAATATCAACAGGGTTGTTCATCATCCTTCGTTTGGATCTGTTATTTCTAAATTGCAGGCTGGAATTAATGATGTTCCGCCTTTTGTTAGCTTGAGAGGTATGACCAAAGGTACTGAACCTGGTTATCTCGGTATTGCCCATCGTCCTTTTACTCCAGACGGCCCTGGTTTACAAAACTTGCGTCTTCCTAATGGCGTTCAAACCGACCGTTATGATGATAGAAAATCGCTGCTTAAAAACTTTGATAATGTGCGTCGTGAAATTGATGCCTCTGGCACCATGAAAGGTATGGACTCTTTCACCACTCGTGCATTTGATATGGTAGCATCGGGTACTGTTCGCAAAGCTCTTGATCTTTCTCATGAAGAACCCAAAGTTCGCGATCGGTACAAAGGCGTTGAGCAGTTCCTAACTGCAAGAAGGCTTATCGAATCTGGTGTGGGTTGTGTAACCTTATCGTACGGTGGTTGGGATACCCACTCTGGTAATTTTAAAACCCTGAAAACGCAGCTACCAATGTTGGATCGTGGTATTTCCAGTCTCATTCAAGACCTCCACGAACGAGGCATGAGTGATGATGTTGTTACTGTTGTTTGGGGTGAGTTTGGTAGAACCCCAAAAATTAATATGCAAGATGGTGGTGGTCGTGATCACTGGTCCGCAGCAATGAGTGCTCTTGTTGCAGGTGGTGGCTTGAAAATGGGTCAAGCAATTGGTGCTACCAATGCCCGTGGTGAATATCCAATCGATCGCAAGTATAAGGTTCCGCAATTGTTGAGTACTATTTACTCTGCAATGGGAGTAGATCCTTCAGCAACATTCCCTGATAACTTTGGTCGCCCAATGTATATCCTAGATGATCGTGAACCCGTAACTGAATTGCTCTAAAAGGCTTTTAAGTACTAAAAATAGTAAAGCGCTTCAGTTTAAACTGAGGCGCTTTTTTTACGCAGTACCGTGATGAATTCGGGCGAAAATCGCCTTCAAATAACGCCCTTCCCCCGCATGTGCCATAAACGGATGATCGGGCCCAGCCCCTGTTAGCTTTAAAACTTGGGCCGTTTTCCCTGCTTGCCATGCCGCTTTTCGTACTGAATCAAAAAAATCAAACTCCGAAACTAATCCTGTGCACGAGCAAGTAAGTAAAATTCCCCCATCAGTGATAACCTGCATTGCAAGTCGGTTCATATCTGTATATTTTCTTAGCGCAGTTTCGATTTCATCGCGATCCCGCGTCAGCTTGGATGGGTCCAATATGACAACATCAAATTTTTCACCTTTAGCGATGCTGTCGCGTAGCCAAGGAAAAATATCTGATTGAACACATTTGATTCGCACTTTGTTTAGGCTGGCATTATGTCTTGCAAGAGCAAGAACTTCTTCATCAAGATCGATTGCAGTAACATCTTCAGCTTTTCCCAAGGCTTTTGCATAAACAGAAAACCCCCCGGAATTGCAGCAAAGGTCTAAAACTTTTTTATTCAAACAAAAGCTGCTAAGCAGAAGCCGATTTTCGCGCTGATCTGCAAAAAAACCAGTTTTGTGACCCGTACCGGGCGTAACCTTAAAACTTAAGCCATTTTCATTGATAATTTCAGGATTTACATCGTACCCCGGTTCTTTGCAGTTAAAGGATTCTTGTTTTTGAACATGGCTTTCAGCAAACCAAGTAATTTGATGCTCTGGATAATGTTTTAAGAGAATCGTTTGAATTGTATCTTTAAGACGGTACATCCCTGATGAAAAAAATTCGATCACGATAGTTTTTCCAAACTTATCAATGATAAGGCCACTGAGGCCATCCCCTTCACCGTGAATAAGGCGATATGCATTAGTTGATGCTTCTAGATTTAATGTTTCTTTTCTGAGGCCAACAGCCAATCCTATTTTCTTATCAAAGAAAGCTTCATCAATCGGCTCATCTGGATTTGTGGTTAAAACGCGTAGAGAAATTCTGGAGTGCCCATTAAAAATCCCACGACCTGCCCAAGCGCCAGCTCGGTCTTCAATGTCAACTATGCAGCCGTTGGGAATCTTTTGATCGGGCTTCTCAATCATTTTCTGGAAAATCCAGGGATGATTGGAGTTCCTGACAATTTTAAGTTTAATCACAGGTAGTTTTGGATTTATGTTGTCCAATTAACTATTTTCCTTTAAATAACTTGTGTTTTTGATCAATGCACATGAAGATAGGATATTAGATAGAAAAAACACGGCTCTAAAAATCAGATTTTATCTTTAGGGGGTTAGAAAGCGAATCATGGCCATTCCAATGTTTAGCATCGAAAAAGCTGGAGATATTGCAATCATCATACCCTCGCCAACTGCTGAAAAGATGGCTGAAGACCTTATGCTAACAGCAACAGATTTGGTATTGGATCCATTGGATAAAATGAAGCCAAGTGGCTTAGTTTTTGATCTTTCAGAAGTTGATTATGTAGGATCCTTATTTTTGGGTTTTCTGCTTAGATGTCATAAAAGAGTAAAAAAACACGGATGTGAAGTCGTAATTGCAGGGGCATCACCAAACGCAAGAGAATTATTGCATCTTACCGGCCTCGATACCCTCTGGCCCATCTACAATGATCGTAAGGAAGCAATTGCTGCTCTTAATAGCGACTGATTTTCTTTTCGGTTTAATTTCTAATGAGAATTTAATGTGGGTGAGATTCCTGTAATTCAGTGTAGAAATCTGAGTCGAAAGTTTGGATCTAAAACCGTTCTGAATAATGTTTCTTTTGAAGTTTATCCAGGAATTATTGGTTTATTAGGCCCAAACGGTGCAGGAAAATCCACTTTAATCAAGCTTATTCTGGGGTTGGATATTCCTTCTTCTGGAGGAATAACGCTTTTTGGAAAAACCAAAGTTGAACTGGGAAAGATCGGGTTCATGCCCGAAGCAAAAGCTATTATTCCTTCGATGAAAGGTTTTGAATTCGTTGCTTTTGCGGGTGAGCTTGAAGGCTTGAAACGCAAAGATGCTTTAAGGCGTTCCCATGAAATTCTTGATTGCTTAAGTATGGGAGAAGCGCGGTTTCGAAAACTTGGTGAATATTCTACCGGAATGATTCAAAAAGTTAAACTTGCACAGGCTTTGGTTCACGATCCCGAATTGCTAATCCTTGATGAACCTACCGCAGGATTAGACCCCCCAGCTCGAAATCAAATGCTTGATTATCTTAGCTACTTTGCCAGACAACAAGGCAAATCAATCGTTCTGTCCACCCATTTGCTTGGGGATGTGCAATCGGTTTGTGATCAGGTTGTGGTATTGAATTTCGGCAATTGTCTTGCATCTTGTTCGCTTGAAAAGCTTGTTGGAAACAAAGAGAACCGTTATTTAATTGAAATAGCTGGAAATCAAATTGATTCAATTAGTGCATTGAGTAATTTGTGCATTGGCACGCAAGATATGGGCGGGTTTACAAAAGTATTCATTCAGTGTGAGTCAACTGCTGAAATAAACCACATAGCTTCGCAAGTTTTATCTGCGGGTGGTGTTATTAGAAAATTCATTCCTTTAGAAGGTAACTTGGATGATGCGTTTTTTGCTCTTTTAGATAAGCAAAGAATGGAGAAAATTTGATGGCGGTAACTTCTCTAAATTCATTTTTGGAATACAGGCCATGGCGTGGTTTGCGAAACCCTGTTTGGATGGGGGCATTTGCGATCACTCGTGAATCTTTAAAATTAATATTCACACGCAAAGTATTTTGGGTCGTATTCTCCCTTGCAGTTTTGAACTTTCTTCTTTATTTTTTTGGCCAGTATCTTTTTTTCTGGGTTGCGGATCAGCAGCCAGATGGATTGGTGCGTGTTGGTGGTTTTGGGCGTGCCAATCAAAACGATATGATGCAATTTCTACGCAGCGTTTTAAAAATGGATGGCTCTCCAGAAACCTTCCGTAACTTTATTAATCTTCAATCTCGTGGTATTATCGTGCTTTTGGTGTTGGCAGGGGCTTCTTTGTTAGGCGAAGATCTTAATCAAGGTTCTTTGATTTTCTACCAATCCAAATCTGGTGGGATGAGGAATTATATTGTTGGTAAGTTTTTGGCAGCATCTTTTCTGGTGCATCTTTTTGCAACTGTTCCAGCTCTTTTTCTGTTTCTTGAAATTTGTTTCATCGATACTTGGACTTATCTGCTTTATCATCCAAGATTACTGTTCGGAATTATTGGCTATGGTTTTGTCATTAATATCGGACTTGTTTCCTTGTTATTTGCTACTGTGGGTTTCTTCAGATCCACCATTGGTTTAATCATGTGCTGGGCGGGTGTTTTTTTTCTTCTCCCATCTCTTTGTGCTATTATGATTGATCGCTTAAGATTGAATCCTGCTTTCAGGGTTCTGGATTTTTGGTACTGTGTGGAAAGATTGGGCGAGAAATGCCTTGGTGCATCCCCTACCCTTCTTCCCGGGCAAACAGACCACTCTTTAAATCCTTGGTTAGCTGTTGCTTCGCTAGGTTTTGTTTTCTTTATAAGTTCCTTTCTTACCATTCAGATTTACTTTAAAAAAGGTGTCGAATCATGATTGGGGTTTCTCCGGTTGCAACCAAACCTGATATCGTTCCCTTATGGTGCAAGAAGGTTTCCAAATGGCATGGGAATTTTCTTGGATTAAATGATGTTAGCTTGGAACTCAGACCCGGGATTACCGCGCTTTTAGGTTCCAATGGTTCTGGTAAAAGCACCTTAATGAATTTGATTGCTGGTCAACTTTACCCTGACACCGGTTCGATTCGTATATTTGGAGTTGATCCATGGACTTGGAGGGGTAAACATCTTGTTGGTTATAGCCCCGACCTTGATTACTTTTATTCTTCCTGGAGTATCAACGATTTTCTTATGCGAATGGCTTGCCTTGCAGGGATTGAAAGCAAAAAGGTTCCGAGTTTAGTAAATGAGATTCTTGATGTTGTTGGCCTGTTGTCAGTTCGAACAACCCTGCTGAGGCGTTGCTCTCTAGGAATGAGACAGCGGGCAAAAATTGCCCATGCTATTTTAATGGATCCTCCTTTGCTGGTTTTAGATGAACCATTTCGCGGAATTGATCCCGTAGGAAGGCGTGATCTTGTTCAATTATTACTTAAGCTTCAATCGAGTGGAAAAACGATATTGGTATCAAGTCATGAGTTGGAAGAAATAGAAAAACTGACAAGCCAGGTAGTAATGCTAAGATCGGGTCGTGTTGTTTCCGCTGGACCGGTTTCGCGTGCTAGAGATAGATTATTAAATAAGCCTGTTGAAATCGCTTTGGAAATTGAATCTGCAGAACAAATAAGATTTCTTGCCCAAACAGTTTTTAATTATTCAGAGGTTTTGGGTGTGCATTTGCCCGAAGGTAAAGCTCATATTTTAATGGTGTTAACCAGAAACCCTGAAATTGTTTTCTCTTATTTGGTAAAGATATCCATTGAAAATAATATTCCCATACGCAGGCTGGAAGTTCTAGACGAAGCCCCTGCTGAAGTGATGGAATCCTTGTTCCAGGGGTGATTTTAGAAAGAGGCATAAGCTTGGAGTTTTTGAAATCTTTTATCCTGGGTGTTAAGTCAACACTTGCAGTCCATCTTTTTCGGGCCAAGGTTGGGCATAGCTTGTTTTGGGTGTCTGCTGGTTTTTTATTGCTTGTTGCTGCAGTTGTTGTTTCTGTTAGTTTTAAAAATCAATGGAACTATAAAACACTTAAGCCGCGTGGGCAGGCCGGGTTCAATTTTAAAAATTCAATCGAAATGATAGAGGCAGGTAGCATGGCTTTAGGCCATAATGCAGGTGTTTCTGCTGTTTGCTCAGCAGTTTCTGGGGCAAGTTCAGGATTACTGATCGAATCTGGTTTCCCTGTTTTTACAAAGAATGTTGTGTTTTCTGTTTTGTTAGGGTTTCTACTTCCTTTATGGTGCCTTACTTTTGCAGTGGAGGGCCTAGGCTCTGAAAGGGAAGGCAAAACTTTATTCTGGTTATTTTCAAAGCCGGTTCCTCGGTCGAGTATTTATGTTGGAAAGTTTTTAGCGATTCTTCCCTGGGTTATAATCTGGAGTCTTGGTGGTTTTTTTGTTCTTGCTGTTTGTGCAGGGGATAGCGGAATTTTTGCTTTTAAATTGTTTTGGCAGCCCATAGCTTTAGCAAGTATCACTTATGCCTCGGTTTTTTTCTTTATGGGGGCCTGTTTACCAAGAGCTTCTTTGATTGCATTGGCCTATGCTTTTGTTGTTGAAACGCTTTTAGGAAGTATGCCCGGATCTCTTAAGCAATTAAGTGTTGCGTTCTATGCTAGGTGTATCATGTTTCAGAAAAGCTCAGACTTGGGAGTAGTTTTGGAGCAAGGTGGCGGGTATGGTGATTTTTCTCAAACCATGGCAATATGCTTTATGTTGGGTATTGCATTAATGTTTCTGGTTGCAGGAATATTCTTTTTTGGGAAGATAGAGCTTAGAGGCCAGAGATGATACTTTTACCGGTGACAAATGCAAAGAAATGAAAACTCCCCCAGATCTGATTTAGGTTTTGATTTCCCCAAGCATGGTTACAGGGGCGATTTATTTCCAGATACCGTACCCAGTTCTTTTACGGGGCATAGCCTTTGTATTTCTAGGCAGTTTGGAGCTCGTGGTGGATCGATTGCTGCGAAGGTTGCCAAAAAATTAGGTTGGCAAATTTATAGCCATGAAATTCTTCAATACATGGCTTCAAATCCAGCAGCCAAGCAAGAATTATTTGATTTTGCTGGGCCTAAAATTGTTGATTGGGTTGAAGGTCAATGGTCGCAACTTGTTGAGCAAGGGCAGATTACTAGAACAGAAGAAGTGGAAGATCTAGCCCGCGTAATTTTGCTGCTTGGTTGCATTGGGAATACTGTTTTTGTAGGATCTGGAGCTGGGTTTCTAGTTCCAGATGTTAATCGGTTGCATGCCCGAATTATTGCCCCTTTTGATGATCGTGCTTCTTACATTTCCCAGTACGATCGGTTAACTATGGACGATTCTAAAGAGAAGGTTAGAAATTCTGATGAAAGACGGGTTGAATTCCTTCATGGCCATTTTAAAGCTGTCATGAATGAACCTTACTGCTATGATCTTATTTTAAATTCAAGTCGGTTGGGTGAAGATTGTACGATTCAAACCATTATTCAAGCCACTCGAATTAAATACGGGTTTTGATGCTTAATTGGCACTAGATAATTGTTTGTTTGCTAGAGGAATTTCTGGCCTGTTGCTATCCATGTTTTTTCCTCGTAGTGTCAGAAAACCTCTTTCAATTTCTAGGGCTTGTAATAGCATTGTTGGGCGCGGTTGATCTGCTTGAAATCGAACCACTGCCACGGGTTTTCCTTGGTGGCGATACCATGAGACTTCAATCCCGTTTTGCCTAGCTGTATCTGAAATTTTATCGAACATGGATAATAGAGAAATGGGAAGTGCGCCGGCTTTTAGCGAATAAACTTGAATTGCAACCACATTGGGTTCATCTTTTGCCAGCCAAAGTTTTAATTCTGCTGAAATGATGGTACTGAGTTTTCCTTCCCCCCAACGAAACGCCAAACGCAAACGATCTGGTTCTAGGCAGATTCGAGGAGCTCGAATATAATCTGGGAAGAACTTGTTTTTGTTGCCTGTTTCGTCAAGCTCTTCAGAAAAAAAGCTATTGATCTGATCCTCTTTAAACTGGGCGTACCATTCTTTTTCAGTTCCAACAGCACCAACGAATTCGAAACACTCTGATGTGAATTCTTTGGATTTCTCGCCTTTGTTAGGATCGTTTGCAACTAACAAAGCGGTTTTATAAAAATTTGGTTCATGGCGAATGATGGAGTATAGAACGACTCCGCCAATAGACAGTAGGCTAAGGAAAGTAGCCAAGGCTAAATATAATGATAATCTTGCCATTTTGATGCAGGTCTCTTTGTCTGAGATTACTAAAAACCAACCTAGATCATACTTCAATACCAAGGATTTAGCTTAAAAGTCAACCCGGTGTGCGTTTTGAATAAAACATTCTGTTTTGTATTCATGACTTCAACAGTGATAAGGGTTAAGAAAACAAAGAATATTAAACACAGGATGTTTGGGTTGTTTGGCGGAAATGCACAAGGAATAATCTTTGTGCTCATTTGGAAACCTTTAAGGATTTTTTCAAGGTTGAGCTTTATAGTGACGATTCCTTTAATAAGGATTCTTAAGTTTCGGATGCCCTAATATTTAGATATTTGGGGAAGTTAGGATGTAAAGGGGGAGTGGTGGTCATGCGAAAAGTTCTTTCAACAATATTGGTTTCTGCCGCCTTTTGTTTTGAGGCTTCCTTATTGCAAGCTCAAAATCTTCCATCTGGACAAGGCCCTCGCCCTATTGCTGAGCCTATTCCTTTAGGGGGCTCTGGCCTTGGTAACCAAGGATTTCCATCATCTGGGCCAATGGCGAACCCACAATCTTATGGTCAATCAGAAGATGCGCCTTTAGATCTTAGTTTGTCTGGCTTGTCGCCCAGTGCGTTTATGGAAGAGCCACCACTTATTGAGTTTGCCTGGTATGGAAGTATAGGTGCAAGAGCATTGCAAAGGCAAAAAAATGGGAGTTTGGGTTCTGCATATCAAGGGGATGGTGATGTTTTAGGCGCTGCAGACTTTGCTCGTTTGCCCGAAGTTCAAAACTTTAACCAATTAAATCCTGCCATGGGTTGGGGCCCTACTGTTACTTTGGGTTTCCTCGAAAACAATCACATGCTTGAGTTCTACGGATTTTACATTCCACAAAATTCCACATCAATCTCTAATACAGACCAAGGAAGGTTATCGAGCCCATTTGGAAGCTCACCTCCTCCATCGTATGCCCCATCTGGTTTTCAGGGACTGTGGTTAAATGCAGACAGCATGACAACAACGATGAATTCCGCAATCGGAAATGCTGAACTTAATTACCGCTATGCGAGCCCTGCGATTAAAGATGTCGAGTTTATGTTTGGGGTAAGGTATTTTGATATCCTTGAAAATATGATTTATTCGACCAATCATTCTGGTGATATAACGGTATCAAACCCTAAATTGGAAGCCAACTATAACGCTCGTGCGCATAATCATATTCTAGGGCTGCAAGTTGGGTCTGAATATAATCTCAGAGTTTTCAAGCACTTAGGGATAGGGATGATGAGTAAAGGTTCTGCAGGCGTAAATTGGTGGAATTCGCAAGTTTCTCTTGTGCGCGGCGATGGATTGCAAGGGTTTAGCGGTTCGCAAAACGGAGCAACTTTTGCATCGATTTTAGAAATGGGATTCTATGCAGATATCCTGTTGCTAGAAAGGGCCCGATTTAGAGCAGGTTATAATGTTTTGTGGGCAATAGGCGTGGCAGAAGCTTCTTCCCAGTATAATTATAATCTTAGGGATACTAACGGTTCTAGCGATATAGGTACAACCTTTTATCAAGGACCAACCCTAGAATTGCAATTCTTGTTTTAAAAAATAAGGCTAATCTTTTTGCTAGAGGGCCTGCCATTCATTGGCGGGCCTTATGCTTTTCCAAGCACGATGCAACTATTGCTGCCACCAAATCCAAATGAATTAGATACCACCCGTTTAAGTTTTTTCTCAACGGTTGTATTTGCAACATGATTTAAATCGCATGCAGGATCTAAATTTTCGAGGTTGATTGTTGGTGGAATTGCCTGATGTTGTAATGCAACGAGGCAAGCTGCAGCTTCAATTGCACTAGAAGCGGCAAGGGCATGGCCTGCCATGCTTTTGATGGAACTAACCGGGATGTTTCTGAATTGGTTTGCAAAAACATTACGAATAGCATTTGCTTCACCTGCATCCCCGACCGGGGTGCTGGTGCCATGGGCGTTGATGTAATCGACAGCATCAAGATTTGTTTGGCTATTGTTAAGAGCGTTTTTTATGGCGATTTCAATTTGAGAAGTATCGGGGTTGGGGATAACAGGGTGAAAAGCGTCACTGGAGAAACCGCCTCCCAGTATTTTTCCATGGCAGGAAGCTCGTCTATTTTTTGCATGGGAAGCTTTTTCGAGGATAAAAATTGCGCCACCTTCTCCAAGAACAAAGCCATCACGACCTTTGTCGAAGGGCCTAGAGGCTTGTTCGGGAGCATCATTTCTACGGGAAAGAGCTCGTAGGTTTCCAAAGGAAGCAAGTGTAATGGGCGTGACATTTATTGAGCATGCGCCAACGATACATATATCAACAAGGCCCATTTTGAGCCAATTTGCGCCAAAAATTAGAGAGTGATTGGCGGAAGCGCAGGCTGTTGATACTTGTAGTACAGGGCCTTCGATTTGATATAAATCTTTTGCGAATTGAAAGTACGGGGCTGTTTCGCGTCCGGGTAATTTGTAGTTGTCGCCTCCCAAGAAGAAGTTTTCTTCCCAGGATAAAAGCCAATCCGAGCCGGTTCCTAATAGAAGTCCGCAATTTTCCCTTGTTAATTCTTTCTCAATGTCAGCATCTGCAATAGCTTGCCCCATGCAATGAATGTAAAGTTGCTCAGCTTTAGATCTAGAGCGAAATGTTTCATTGGGGATTTTTTTTGATGCAGGAACCTCATCGATATAAGCTGCAATTTGACTTGGATGATTAGTAATATCAAATAATTCAACTTTTCGTACCGCAGATTTACCTTCAAGCAGCATCTTAGAAAATTCAGCAAGGCTAAAACCCATGGGGCAACCCACACCTACTCCAGTAATCCAAATCTCTTCATCCATTACTTTTATGATCCTTAAATGCTTGCAGGAATAAAATCTGCGAGCACATTGATAGCGATTTGGAAAGTCCAGTCAGTTTGAAAATTATCAGGGATTTGAAATAAATTTTCAAGCGATAATGGTGCAACAAACGCTGGATTCTTTGCGTTTTTGTTCCAAGATATATTTAATCCTGCTTGGATTCTTTTATTGGTATCCGTGCTTTTTTGCTTGGTAATTGCTAGCGCATACCCCTCGAGTATTTGGCTGTTTGTACTATCTAAATTGCAGATGGAAAATTCTTCACGGTAGCCTGTCCAAATCAAAATAAGCCCTTCTGCAAAGTTGTTCTCTAATGAGGTAAATCCTGCTAGAAGGGCGTGCCCTTCCATACCTGCAAAACCACCTGCCCCCAGGTTTAGTCCATGCATTTGATACGCCAGACTTATTATTCCAGATGGGGAATGCAAGGAATCATAGGGAACAAGGTGCGGTGAGATTCCCCATGCACTTTCGAGTTTAAATTTATCGAATGCGCCAGACACTCTTTTTCGGCCTGGATGTTTGGGGGAAACAACAACGCCCCAATTCGATAGATTTTTGATGTCTTTGGTTGCTTCGTGGGTGCATTGAAGTGCGATAACAGTTTGGTCGTCCAGATATTTTAAAATTGAGGTGGTTAAAGGATTGGGTAAGGACTGGTTAATCTCGGTGCGGAGTTTTGCTATTTCGCCACTTAAGGCAGTGAACTTGCTGAAACCAAGTATTTGGAAACTTGAAGTTCCCGAACTAATTTCCTCTGAAACTATCTTAAACACTGGATGACCCTTATGATTCCTTAAAAACTATCGTAAGATCAAGTTTTTAAGCTAAATTGTCTATTGGGGCAATCCAAAAGAAGAAATCTCGAGCTCAATTAGAATTTGCGAGGGTTAAAACAGCGATTATTCTTATAAATAAAGGTAAGGTCATAGAACCATAATTAAAATTCTTAGTTAAGGATAAGGCAAATAATATCATGCCACGCGATCCATACGAAGTCTTGGGCGTAAATAAGAACGCAACTGAAGATGAAGTTAAAAAGGCCTACAGAAAACTTGCAAGGGATTTTCACCCTGACCGCAATCCTGGAGATAAACAGGCTGAAACGAAGTTTAAGGAAATCCAAGACGCTTTTGAAATTCTTCACGATAAAGAAAAGCGTTCCAAATATGATCAATTTGGTTTTGTAGATCCATCGGCAGGATTTGGTGGCGGCTCCAGAGGCCCCGGTGGAGGATTCCATGGCGGTTCTGGTTCGGTAAACATGGATGATTTGGCAAGTATGTTTGGAGGTAATGCGGGAGGTGGATTTGATTTTGGTTCAATGTTTGGAAAGAAAACAAAAGGAAGAAGGAAGCCTTTCAGCCAGCCTCAAGATAGCCATTTTGATGTTGAGGTTCCCCTTGAGAAAGTTGTACTTGGTGGGAAGATTTCTCTTACTTTAAACGGATCAAATCTTGATGTAAACATTCCGTCAGGTTTAAAAGAGGGTGGAAAAATTAGGCTTACAGGTCAGGGGCAGGATGGCGGGAATGTGTATTTGACGATAAAATCAGCGCCTCATGCTTTTTTTATTAGAGAAGGTGATAACCTTATTGTTGAAGTTCCCATCTCTATTCCTGAAGCTATTCTGGGTACTAAAATTGATGTTCCAGTCATGGACGGATCCAAATTAACTGTCAAAGTTCCTCCCGGCGCTTCCAGTGGATCAAGATTAAGAATCAAGGGCAAAGGGGTTGCTTTAGGAGACTTATTCATTCAGCTTAAAATTGTGGTACCCACATCCATTGATGAGACTAGTAAGCAAATCGTGGAGGAGTTTGCTAAACTCAATCCACAAGAACCTCGAAAAAATTTGCCATGGAATCAATAAGCATAGGTGATTAAATGCAAGTATCTGAATTCTGCTTTCCCCAAAAGTATAAACTTAAATCTTCGGATGATTTTCGTAAGGTGTTTGCTTTTAGATTAAAGGTTTCTAATGCTCATCTTGCCCTTTATGCAATGCCTAACGGTTTTTCTTTTAACAGGCTCGGTGTTGCAGTAGGAAAAATAAATGGTAATGCGGTTGTGCGCAATCGAATTAAGAGGCTATTGCGGGAGGCATTTAGGTTGACAAGGGAACAGCAGCACCATCAGGGATTTGATCTTGTTGTTGTTCCGAAAAAAGGATGCTTGCTAGAAATACTTGTTCTTCAAGAATCGTTCTTGAAGCTAACCTCGCAGGGAATGAAGTTTCTAAACGATAAAAAACCACGATGAAAACTGTAGCGTTTTTTATCAGTATGTTATTGATAGGAATGGTGCGTTGTTACCAATTAATATTAAGGCCCATGTTGCCTGCAGTTTGTAAATTCCACCCCTCCTGCAGCGAATATTTTATCGGGGCAGTTAATAAGCATGGCCCATTTTCAGGTGCATTAAAAGGCGCGAAAAGACTTTGCAGATGCAATCCTTGGAATCCGGGGGGGTACGACCCGCCGTGACTTTAAATTGCTCAATGATTATTTTGCACTTTGGCCTGCTTCTTCTTTTAGAAAAGGAAGCACAACCTTAACGCCAATGATTCCTCCAAAAATCGCCCCAACCACCAGCAGCATAATAACAACTTTTCTTCCACCAATTTCAAACATATCCCAAAGGCTAAGTAGTATCTGGCTTAAAAGTCCCAAGGCAACCATGCCACCAAGAACTGGAATTGCGGAGGCGAAAATTGGCCCCATTGGTGCATCCATTCTGGCAAACCACCAGCATGAAATTTCGATTACTTGAATAATTAACGCAGAGGGTGCGATAATTACCTTGAGGTAATTCGGGAACCCTGTCATCGCTAGGCAGAAACCGGTAATTCCATAAAGCATTGCAAAACCAAGCAGATGTACATGCGAAGAAAGGGCAAGTTTCTCCAGAGATTTTGCAGACGATTTCTCAGGCGCACAGTAATCTGCGAAGTCTTCAAAAGTGTTTAATGGAAAATTAGCTGCGCTTCCCCCAGCATTAGCATCATGGCATCGCATGCACCTTGATTCAATAATACCTTCTATGTTGGCAAATCTTTGAGACCCATCTTCTGTGATATGGACCATATGGGGGGAAATTTTTAGCGATTCTAATTTTCCCGTTAATGGATATCCTTGCAGTTGGGAGTGTTCGTAATACTCTTTCTTGAAGCCATCTTTAATCCAAGCTAAGAGAGCTATTCTTTCACCATCGATGTCTTGATACACTAATTTTTCAACTTCGGGATCTTTTGTAATTCGGGCTTTTTCTTTTGCAAGTTCTTCTGGTTTGTCTTTGAGTTTTTCTTCTGCAAGTTCAGTCAGGTATATTCGCTTTTCTTTGATTGCTCGTTTGATACCACCTGCTCTTTTACTGGTAAATGCACTTCTCATGCTTCCGGATCCATTAAAAGGCTTACTTTCATTGGCAATTAAGAGGCGTTCGATTTGAGAATATTGTTTTGAGCCATGAAATTCAGAGACTGTTTCTTCAGGCCCAGGCAAAGGTTGACCTGCATTTGCAGATTGAAAATGAAGGTTAACAATTGCAGAAGTGAATCCTATACCAATACTAAGTAGGAGGGTAGCGACAACGATTTTTCCTGCTAAGGGCAATTTTCGTAAGTATGATTCGTTCATGAAAGGTTCTCTCGGTTGCCAGATTTTGTTTTAACAAGCGCCTCACCTAGTATCAAGATTTTTTCAATAGTTTGATTTATTGGTAGCAAAACAGTTGCACCAGCGGCAAGCTTATGTCCGCCTCCGCCAAATTGTTGGGCAATTTGGCAAACATCTGCCCCCGTGCGCGAGCGGAAGTTTACGCGAGTAGTCGATTCATTGATTTCCAAGAAGAAAATGACAATATCTGCACATGAAGTGCTTCTTAAATATACGATAAGATCTTCGGCATCAGATGTTCGGGCATTGGCATTGTTAAAATCTGTTTGGGTAAGCCAGGAGTAGACCAATTTTCCGCCTTGTCTGGTTTGGCAACGCGATAACATGGTTCCTGCTAGTTTTTGTTTAGCTAAGCTATTGCTATCAAATAACGCATCATAAAGCAGGGTTGGGGTCGCCCCCAGTTTGATCAAATCTCCTGCAAGAGAAAAGCTTGAGGCTGTGGTGTTTGCGTGGCGAAACCAACCTGTATCCGTTGAAATGGCAATAAACATTTGATTAGCAGCAGCAGCAGTTGGGGTAATGCCAAAATAAGTAAAACATTCATAAACAAGCCTGCCGGTAGCTTCTGCTGAAACATCTAATATTAACGGGTTACCTATGTAATCTTGAGTTACATGATGATCGATAACACAGGTTGGTACAAACTGTTGCTTAATCCAGTTACCCATTTCCGCAAGTTGACTCCAGGTGCCTGTATCAAGCACGATTAGCCCGTCCCAATTTTTGTTAGGGTCGGCGTCTTGCCCATAGACGCGAATAATCTTATCGGGATCCATGAAAACATAGCGATGTGAATAAGGGGTTGGGAGATGGATTTCTACCTTTTTATCAAGCTTTTCAAGCAATTCTAGCATTGCAAGGCATGAGCCAATCGCGTCTCCATCTGCCCTTGCATGGGTAGTTAGAAGAATAGTGGTTTTTCCTTGGAGGAAATCGGCTAACGGTTTCAAATTGGCAGGCATATTTTTAACTCTGTTACATCAATATCTATTAATCTTATAGGAAAGAGGGACACAATTCATAGTCGGATTTTTCGCATCCTTAGCGAATTTATTAAAACTGAAATAGAACTTAAGCTCATCGTTAATCCAGCTAACAGGGGTGACAAAAATCCAAATGCCGCCAAGGGTATGCTCAATAAATTATATAGGAACGCCAACGCAAGGTTTTGCCTGATGGCTTTTATGGTAAACTTGCTCAAATTTCTAGCTTCAACGATAGCCATTAGATCACCCTTAAGCAAAATAATCCCAGAACTTTCTTGAGCTAAATCTGTTCCCGTGCCCATGGCAATCGAAACATTCGCCAAGGCCAATGCAGGAGCATCATTGGTCCCATCCCCAGCCATGGCGACTTTTTTCCCTTCAAGGCCAAGGGCTTTGATAAATTCTGCTTTATCTGCAGGAGTGTTGTTCCCGTGATATTCTTTAATATCAAGTTGTTTTGCAACTTTAGATGTAGCATGCTCGTTATCGCCGCTTAGTAATATTATTTTTATGCCTTCTTTTTGCAGTTGATTTATTGCCTGGGCTGCGGAGGGTTTTACAGAGTCTGATAATTCGATGAATCCTGAAATTAAACCTTTAATCCCAACCCATACTTTGGTTGAATCGTTATTTGATAACTCTTCGAATATGGTGTTTGGCGTGTCATAGCCTTTTAATTTAAGAAAAGGGAGTTTTCCTAAAGCAACTGCCTGATCTGAAACGCTGCCAGTAGTGCCCTGCCCTGCCTCTTCATTAATTTTCATGGGGGAAATAAGTTCAATCCCTTTTTTTAAAGCAAAACTTACAATTGATTTAGATAGCGGATGACTACTTGTTTGTGCCAGACTTGCAGCATATTTTAACAATTCTTCCGAGCTAATATCTGCGGAGGTATGAATTGCAGAGACATTTGGTTTTCCTTCAGTAAGCGTTCCCGTTTTATCAATTACAAGAACATTGATATTCATTAGGTTTTCAAGATGTTCCCCTCTTCGAACTAAAATGCCTAGCTTTGCCCCTCTGGAAATTCCAACTCCTACTGCCATTGGCGTTGCTAAACCTAATGCGCAAGGGCATGCGATTACCAATACTGCGATTGATTTTTGTAATGCATCAACCCAGCCTAGTGACTCTTCATTTTTTATGATCCAGTAAATGAAAGTAAGCGTTGCTATGAACAATACGGCTGGGACCATGACTTTTGAAATTGCATCAACCGTTGCCTGGATGGGAAGTCTCGTTCTTTTTGCATCTTCTACCATCTGGACAATTTTGGCCAGCATGGTCTCTTTGCCGGATCCTTTTGTAGTTAGTGTAAAAGAGCCATTTAAATTTATGGTTCCGGCATATACAAAATCATTGCTTTGTACATCTCTGGGCATGGGTTCGCCGGTGATCATTGATTCATCAATGCTGGAACTACCATTAAGGATAATTCCATCGATAGGGATTTTTTCTCCAGGTCTGACCCGAACAAGATCACCGGGCTGAATAAGATCTATCGGAATGTTAGTTTCAGCGCCTGTGGGGCCAATAAGTCTGGCATCCTTGGGGATACCCATGATCATTTGCGATAGGGCTTTGTTTGCCTGTTTATGCAGGCGGTTCTCAAGATATTGCCCAACTAGCATTAGCACTATGATCCCTGCGGAAGATTCGAAGTAGCTGTGATGCCCAAACATTTCGGGATGGAATACTGCAAGTAAGCTTAATGCATGGCTTGCGAGAACTCCTAACCCGACTAATGTAAACATGTTCCATGGGCCGGGCCATAATGATTTGAAGAAGCTTTTAAGAATTGGGAGTCCAAAAACAAATACAACCAGCGAAGAGAGGCATGCTTGTAGGGCCAAAAATTCATAGGAATTAAAAATGGGTAGGTGGCTTCCTAGAAGTGGAAGCCACAAAGCTGTGGCAATGAATATTTTGATCAATTCAGGTTTCGTGGTTTTTGATTCCTCATTTCCCGTTGCCATTGCTTCCAGAGGCATACCGCATTTTGGGCAGCTACCTGGAGAAAGTTGGATAATTTCTGGGTCCATTGGGCAGGAGTAACGCAGGTTGTCCCCTGAAAAAACTAGCAGTTTGGACTTGATTATTTTGAGATCGTTATTCAAGTAAGATATCGGGTTTATTTCAAACTTTTTAGCACACGAAGTGTGGCAAAAATAATAGGTTTCATTTTTATAGATTTGCGATGCCGCTGCTTTCGATGGGTTAACCATCATACCGCAAACAACATCGCGTACAGACATCTGTGTCATAACTAACTCCCTCACTATTTATTCTAGCAAGCAAAAGGGGTAAGAACCCCCCGCACAATTATTTACCTAATCTGCCCAATCATTTGCCCAAAGCTTCTAGGTTGAGGGAACTTAAATAATTCTTTAAGAAATCTCAATTTACATGAAGATTCTTTCGGAAAAGTCCGATTTTTCATTAGAGATAGACCATCAGAGCTTTTTTCTGATGTATGGGTCTTATTTTTCGGTAAGGGGAATTTGTTATGGTGATGAATTTGCTGGGTGTTGCTTTGCTTACTACCTGTTTTCAGCAAACACCTTCTGAAGAATGGCCACTGAACACCCCGAAATTTCAAATTCCTATTCGCGTGCATCAAGAACGA
>Ga0194051_1000013_pt1 | contig 87327 bp, 85 predicted proteins | sample SepL2320m_MetaG_FD_161275 | JGI IMG/M metagenome (GOLD analysis project Ga0194051, IMG submission 161275) | Anoxic zone freshwater microbial communities from boreal shield lake in IISD Experimental Lakes Area, Ontario, Canada - Sep2016-L239-20m | ecosystem: Environmental > Aquatic > Freshwater >... | reverse complement strand
CGTTAAGGCTGCGGCGAAGAAGGCTGCGCCCGTTAAGACTGTCGCTCCGGCGAAGAAGGCTGCGGCTCCAGCTAAAAAGGCTGTCGCTCCGGCGAAGAAGCCTGCGGCTCCAGCTAAAAAGGCTGTCGCTCCGGCGAAGAAGGCTGCGGCTCCAGCTAAAAAGGCTGTCGCTCCGGCGAAGAAGCCTGCGGCTCCAGCTAAAAAGGCTGTCGCGCCAGCGAAGAAGGCTGCGCCCGTTAAGGCTGTCGCGCCGGCGAAGAAGGCTGCGCCCGTTAAGGCTGCCCCTGTGATAGTCGAAGCAGTCGCGGTCGCAGTTCCCGCCCCGACGAAGAAGTCCGCTCCTGCGAAGAAGTCCGCTGCGGCGAGCAAGGAACAGCCCGCCCCCGTCGACACTGAGCCGCCGCAGCCAGCGAAGTTGGCTACCGCGATGCCGCCGATGTCTGCCCCGGTCAAGGCCGCGCCTCGCCGCCCGGTCGTGCGTGAGGACGAGTCGCCCTGGACTACCGACGAGCTCAAAGGCGTTCGCCGTGAACTTGATCTGGAGATCGGGCGCTTGCATGATCAGATCAGCGACGCCGAGGAAGGTATCGCTGATCTACTCCGCGACTCCGGTGATGGTGCGGGCGATGATCAGGCTGACGCTGGCACCAAGACGTTCGAGCGCGAACACGAGATGTCTTTGGCCAACAATGCTCGTGTGCTGCTCGAGCAAAATGAGCGCGCGTTGGCTCGGCTCAACGACGGTACGTATGGTATTTGTGAGCGGTGTGAACTCCCGATCGGTAAGTTCCGGCTGCAGGCCTTCCCTCGGGTCACTCTGTGTGTGTCGTGCAAACAACTTGAGGAACGTCGCTGACCGCTGGCGCACCGATTCCTCCACTCGGCACATCACCACGTACGCTCGGCTCTTGTGAGTAGCGAACCTGTCCATGAGACGGCCCAGATTGTGGCCGCACCGGCGAACAATCGACGGCTCACACGCATCACCTTTGGCGTCGCGGCAGTGGTCGTCCTACTTGACCAGGTGAGCAAGGCTCTGGCGGTGCGCTACCTGCAAGATCAGCCACCGATCGATCTGCTTGGCCCCTGGCTGCGTTTGGTCTTCCTGCGGAATCCAGGCGCTGCCTTCAGCATGGGAACCAGTTACACGTTTGTCTTCACCGGCATCGCTATCGCCGTCGCAGTGGTGATCGTGCGTACCTCGCGCCGTCTCGGAAGTCTGGGGTGGGCCTTCGCTCTAGGTGGCCTCCTCGGTGGCGCGGTCGGTAATCTCCTCGACCGAATCTTCCGCGACCCCGGGTTCATGCGGGGCTATGTCGTCGATTTCATCGCGTTCCCGAACTTCCCCGTCTTCAATCTCGCTGACTCCGCAATCGTGTGTTCCAGCGTGCTCATGGTCTTGCTCGCTGTCCGCGGTATTGAGATCGACGGACGACGGGGCTAGGACTCGTGGGGGAGAGCCGCCGGCTAGAAGTACCTGAAGGCCTTGAGGGTGAGCGTGTTGACGCTGCGTTGGCTCGACTCTTTGGCTTCTCGCGCACCAAGGCCGCCGACCTTGCCACGGCCGGATTGGTCTGGATCGATGGCCAACCGGTAGGAAAATCTGGCCGAGTCACGGCTGGCAGCTGGCTCGAGATCGAACTGCCCGAACCACCTCCGGCGGTCATGATCATCCCCGAACTCATTGCCGGCATGACTATCGTTCATGACGACGACGACATCGTTGTTGTCGACAAGCCGGTCGGAGTCGCGGCCCATCCCTCACCAGGCTGGACCGGCCCCACGGTGGTTGGGGGCTTGGCCGGCGCCGGTTATCGCGTCTCCACATCGGGTGCTGCCGAGCGCCAGGGTGTCGTGCATCGCCTCGACGTCGGTACCACTGGCCTTATGGCCGTGGCAAAGAGCGAGCGCGCCTATACGTCGTTGAAGCGGCAGTTCAAGGAGCGCACGGTCAATAAGGTCTACCACGCATTGGTGCAGGGGCAGATGGATCCCTTGCGCGGCACTATTGATGCACCAATTGACCGCCATCCGCAGGCTGAGTACCGCTGGGCGGTGGTCACCGACGGCAAGCCGAGTGTCACGCACTATGAAACTGTTGAAGCATTCCGGCACGCGTCTTTGCTTGAAATTCATCTCGAGACCGGCCGCACCCATCAGATTCGCGTGCACACGTCGGCCATGCGGCACCCTTGCGTTGGCGATCTCACCTACGGGGCGGATCCGGTGTTAGCTAAGCGACTGAACCTGCTCCGCCAATGGCTTCACGCGGTACAACTTGGTTTCGAGCACCCTGGGTCTGGTCAGTGGGTCGAGTTCACCTCGCCGTATCCCGCAGATCTTCAGCACTCACTCGATGAGGTTTCGGCCACCTAGTTTTTCCGATGACACTCCACCGTCAGATTGGTTCGCACCGTGTCTTCAACACAACCCGCTCTTGATTCTGGTTCCTTCACTATCGGCGGTTCGAGTTCTGAATCATTTAGCGTGCACCGCATGGGTTTTGGTGCGATGCAGATCACGGGGCAAGGCATCTGGGGTCCACCAGAAGATCATGACGGTGCGATCGCGGTACTCCGTCGTGCTGTCGAACTCGGCGTCGATTTCATCGACACTGCCGATTCTTACGGTCCGTTCGTCTCGGAAGAATTGATCCGCGAGGCGCTATACCCTTACGGCCACGTGCGGATTGCGACCAAGGCCGGTCTGACTCGGCCTGGGCCCGGTGAGTGGCGGGCCATGGGAGCACCTGACTATCTGCGTGAGTGCGCCGAGATGTCGCTTCGTCGCCTCGGGGTGGAGACGATCGACCTGTTTCAGTTGCACCGGATCGATTCGAAGGTGCCGTTCGAGGACCAGCTCGGGGTCTTCGTCGAACTTGTGGCCGCGGGCAAGGTGCTTCAGGTTGGTCTATCTGAGGTGAGCATCGCGGAACTGCAGCAGGCGCAGCAGATTCTGCCGATCGCGACTGTGCAGAACCTCTACAACGTTGCCAATCGCGAGAGCGAGGCCATGCTCGAGCACTGTGCTGCCACCGGCATCGGATTCATCCCGTGGTTCCCGATCGCGACGGGTGCCCTCGCAACCGCAGGTGGACCTTTGGCTGCCCTTTCGGAGCGCACCGGCATTAGCCCGTCCCAACTTGCGCTGGCTTGGCTGCTGCGACGATCCCCGGTGATGTTGCCGATTCCAGGCACCAAGAGTGTGTCGCACCTCGAGGAGAACTGCGCCGCGTCGCTGGTCACCTTGGACGATGCCACCTATGCCGAGCTCGAGGCACTTGCCGCTCCCTAGCCGATTGGGGTCTGGTCGACACGCCGAGGCGAAGATTGACCGGCTCACCCCTGTCCACGATGTCGGTCCCGCGGGTTAGGGTGAGGTCTTCCGACCGCCGCCTTCCCCCGGCTTGTCGGTGCTGATTCCCTGCTCTCGTGGGCTGGGTCATGAGTGGGAGGCTTAGCCGGTGTCGAGTGACTCGTTCGTGCACCTGCACGTGCACACCGAGTACTCCATGCTCGACGGCGCGGCCCGAGTAAGCGATTTAGTCGAAGAGGCCGCCCGCATGGAGATGCCGGCCATCGCGATGAGCGATCACGGCAATCTCTACGGCGCCTTCGACTTCTACAAGCAGAGCAAGGCCGCTGGCATCAAGCCCATCATTGGGATCGAGGGCTACTACGCCCCGCAGGGCCGATTCGAACGTGCCCCGTTTGATTTTGGTGGCGGCTACGACGAAGGCACCGGCGAGGATGGCGAGACGTCGGGCAAGGGTCGTCAGCCATACACGCACATGACTTTGTGGGCCGAAAACACCGAGGGCTTACATAATCTGTTCCGCCTGTCGAGCCTGGCCAGTCTTGAGGGGTTCTACCGCAAACCGCGAATGGATCGCGATCTGCTGCAGACCTATGGCACGGGCATCATCGGCACCACCGGTTGCCCCTCGGGCGAGGTCAACCGTTGGCTGCAGGCTGGAAACTACGACCGCGCCCTGGCTGCTGCGGCCGATTATCGCGACATCCTCGGCCCGGATAACTACTTCTGCGAGTTGATGGATCACGGTCTGGGCATCGAACGTCGGCATCGTGAAGATCTGCTGCGACTCGCCCGCGCCCTCGATATTGCGCTAGTCGCGACTAACGACCTGCACTACGTCTACCCCGGCGACGCTGAGTCGCATGATGTGCTGTTGTGCATCGGTACGCGTACCACCATGGACGATCCCAAGCGCTTCCGGTTCGACGCTCGCGACTTTTACCTCAAGTCCGCGGCCGAGATGCGGGGGGTCTGGTCCGAGCTCCCCGAGGCCTGCGACAACACACTGCGCATTGCCGAGCGTTGCGATGTCACCTTCAACGAAGGTGCCAACCTCATGCCCCGCTTCCCAGTGCCGGCAGGTGAAGATGAGCAATCGTGGCTCATCAAGGAAGTTGAGCGTGGCCTGGCCATCCGATTCCCAGAAGGTGTTTCCGAGCAGCACCGTACTCAGGCTGCGTACGAAGTTGGCGTCATCTGCCAGATGGGTTTCCCGGGCTACTTCCTGGTCACCGCCGACCTCGTGCGGTATGCCAAGGAGAGCGGCATCCGGGTCGGGCCGGGCCGTGGGTCGGCTGCTGGCGCGCTGATTGCCTATGCGCTGGGCATTACCGAGCTCGATCCGATCAAGCATGGGTTGCTGTTCGAGCGATTCCTTAACCCCGAACGTGTGTCGATGCCCGATATCGACATGGATTTCGATGAGCGTCGACGCGGCGACATGATCCGCTACGCCACCGAGAAGTACGGCGAGGAACGGGTCGCCCAGATCATCACGTACGGGTCGATCAAGGCCAAGGCTGCGGTCAAGGACTCAGCTCGCGCACTGGGTTACCCATTCGCGGTAGGTGACCGCATCACCAAGGCGATGCCACCAGCGGTCATGGGAAAGGACATCTCGCTCGCTGGCATCTTCGACACGAAGAACTCGCGTTACAACGAGGCGAGCGAGTTCCGCACCTTGTATGAGACCGACAACGATGTACGCATCGTCGTCGATACCGCCAAGGGCCTCGAGGGCCTCAAGCGACAGCCCGGTGTGCATGCGGCAGGTGTCATCTTGTGCGCCGTCCCATTGCTCGATGTCATCCCGATCTGGCGACGTGACCAGGACGGCGCCATCATCACCCAGTTCGACATGGGTGCGTGCGAGAGCCTCGGGCTGCTCAAGATGGACTTCCTGGGATTGCGCAACCTCACGGTGCTCGATGACTGCCTCGCGCACATTGTGAGCAACCGCGGCCAGAAGATCGTGCTCGAAACCCTCGAGCTTACTGACGCCGCCACCTACGAACTCCTCTCGCGCGGCGACACTCTGGGTGTCTTCCAGCTCGATGGCGGTCCGATGCGAGCGCTACTGCGTGCCATGTCACCCGACAACTTCGAGGACATCTCAGCGGTCCTGGCGCTCTACCGTCCTGGCCCGATGGGTGCCAACGCGCACAACGACTACGCCGATCGCAAGAATGGCCGCAAGCCGGTCGTGCCCATCCACCCCGAGCTTGCCGAGCCACTGGCAGAGATCCTCGACGACACATACGGCCTGATCGTCTACCAGGAACAGGTCATGGCGATCGCGCAGAAGCTCGCCGGTTACTCCCTGGGTAACGCTGACTTGCTGCGTCGGGCCATGGGTAAGAAGAAGAAGGAGATCCTCGACAAGGAGTTCGTGCCCTTCTCAGATGGCATGCGAGCCAACGGATATTCGCAGGCGGCCATCACCACGCTGTGGGAGATCTTGGTCCCGTTCTCTGACTACGCGTTCAACAAGGCGCATACCGCCGGGTATGGCTTGGTGTCGTATTGGACCGCGTACCTCAAGGCCAACTTCCCGGCCGAATACATGGCGGGCCTGCTCACCAGCGTCAAGGACGACAAGGACAAGCTCGCGATCTACCTCAATGAGTGTCGTCGGATGGGCATCAAGGTGCTACCGCCGGATGTCAACGAATCCGACTTTGACTTCACCCCGCGCGGAACCGACATTCGGTTTGGTCTATCGGCAGTTCGCAACGTCGGTGGCAATGTGGTCGACGCGCTGATCGGTGCGCGCACTTCCAGCGGTCGGTTCAGCGGCTTTGACGACTTCCTCGAGAAGGTCCCGATCAGTGTCGTCAATAAGCGGGTGGTCGAGTCGCTGGTTAAGGCTGGCGCCTATGACTCCCTCGGCGAGTCGCGCAAGGGATTGCTCGCCGTGCACGAGAGTCGCATCGACTCCATCATCGACGTCAAGCGCAATGAAGCGATCGGTCAGGATTCCCTGTTCGGTGGATCCGACGACGAGGTAACAGCCGCCCTCTGGGCGCCGCCGGTGATTCCTACGGGCGAGTGGGATAAGGCCGCTCTGCTCGGCTACGAGCGCGAAATGCTCGGCCTCTATGTGTCCGATCATCCGCTCAATGGTGTTGAGCATGTGCTCGCGGCCTCGGCCGATGTTGCCGTGTCGGCATTGCACAGTGATGAGGTCTCCGACGGTCGCATTGTCACGGTTGGTGGGTTGATCACCAGCGTTCAGCGCAAGGTCACCAAGCAGGGCAACGTCTGGGCCATTGCTTCGCTCGAGGATCTCGAGGCTTCCATTGACGTCATGATCTTCCCGGCCACCTACCAACTCGTCGGTCCGCAGGTCGTCCCCGACGCGGTGCTCTTGGTGAAAGGTCGTCTCGATCGCAGTGAGGAAGATGCACCCAAGCTGATCGCCATGGAGGTCACGGTTCCTGACCTGTCCACCGGTGAGTCCGGCCCGGTCGTGGTCACCATCCCTGCTTCCCGTTGCATCCCACCGGTGATCGAGCGATTCAAGGACGTACTCGCCACGCACCCTGGGGTCACCGAGGTTCGCATGGCACTGCAGAACGGCCCGCGTACCACGGTGGTGCGCCTTGATGATCGCCTTCGAGTCACGGTCACGCCTTCGCTCTACGCCGACTTGAAAGCGCTGCTCGGGCCGTCCTGCTTACAGTAGGGGGCGCTGGGTCAGCCCCGCGCGATCATCGAGGTGATTGCGTGAGTGATCGTTACTAGATCGGCGGGCCGAAGGCCAAGGTCGAATCCGCGCCGACCACCGCTGACATAGATGGTCTCGAAGTTCAGCGCACTGTCGTCAAGCACCGTGCGCAGCACCTTGCGTTGACCAATCGGGCTGATGCCGCCCACCACGTAGCCGGTGGCACGCTCAGCCGCGGTGGGATCTGCCATCTCGGCTCGCTTTGCGCCGACCGCGACTGCCAACGCCTTGAGGTCGAGCTTGCCTGCTACCGGCACGATCCCGACCACGAGGCTGCCGTCGACTTGGACCAGCAGGGTCTTGAAGACCTGCTCGTGGGGGAGCCCGAGCACGTGGGCAGCCTCGAGACCGTAGGACGGCGCTGCGGGGTCGTGGTCGTAGGCGTGGGTGGTGAACTCAATGCCAGCTTTGGCGAGCGCCACGGTGGCTGGCGTGCCGCCGGATCCCTTCGCGCCCATGCCTAGATCCTGACCGATGGCGAACTAGTTGAGCGCGATCGGCACGCGGGTGAGTTCGGTTGCCGGTAGCGAAGGTAACTCGCGAAGCAGGGTGATTTCCCGTTGCAGCAGAACTAGTTCGGCGAGGAGCCGATCCACTGTTGATGGTGCCTCGAGCAGACGTTGGTGGTCGGTGAGGTCCAGGATCATCGCTGCCGCGATCAGATAACTGCGCACACTGGGTTCATCGGGCAGCCGAGTGGAGTCTTCCTCGTCGATCCAGCCAGCCCCGGCAATGTGCGCCCGATACTCGTCAAAGCGCGCGCCGACCGAGATGCTCAGGAGTTCGGCCTCTGGCCCGCCTTCGGGCTCGTCAAGCCATTCGACTTCGGCCCGCAGGTAGGGCGTGGTCGAGTCGACGAGGCCTAGCAAGCGGAACCGGGCCGAGCCGTTGGTGAGGATGTCGGCCCGACCGTCGGAATAGGGGTCTACCTCGATGAGTGAGGCGAAGGTGCCGATCGAGTGCAGTGCCCGGACTCCGTCGACGCCGACCTCATGGCCTGACCGGATCGCGATGATTCCGAATCCGCGCGTGGCCGCGGGTTGATCTTCCTGATCTCGGATCAGCTGTCGGTACCGAGGTTCGAAGATGTGCAGTGGCATGACAAGGCCTGGCACCAGCACACTGCCCAGGGGGAATAGCGCGATGATCTCGCGATCGCCTACCCGCCGTCCGGTCATGGGGTCAGCCTGTCTCATGTGGCGTGTACTTGCATCCCCGTCCACTAAACGCTCGCCGCTTCCCTAGACTGGCACGGTGATTCGACGTATCGACCTTCGCGGGTCACTCGCTGACCCGCGCGAGTTCCTGCCTCGGGCCGCTGTCGATGTCGAGAGCGTGCTCGAGACCGTGGGCCCCATCGTCGAGGACGTACGAGCACGCGGTACCGAGGCGGTGCTCCATTGGGGTGAGCAACTCGACGGAGTGCGGCCGCCCTCACTGCGCGTGTCGCAGCAGGCTCTTGATGATGCCTTGGCTGCCCTTGATCCTGTCGTCCGCGAGGCGCTCGACGAATCGATCCGGCGGGCTCGTCTTGTTCACGAGGATCAGCGCCGAGTCGACGTGACCACCGTGGTTGTCGAAGGTGGCACGGTCACTGAGCGCTGGCTCCCGGTCGATCGGGTTGGGCTGTACGTGCCCGGCGGTCGTGCGGTCTATCCGAGTTCGGTCATCATGAATGTCGTGCCGGCGCAAGTGGCCGGCGTTCCATCGTTCGCGGTGGCGAGTCCGCCACAGCGCGAGCACGGTGGTCTTCCGCATCCGACGATCCTGGCTGCGTGTGCACTCCTTGGTGTGCGAGAGGTCTATGCCGCCGGTGGTGCGCAGGCCGTAGCGATGTTCGCATTTGGTACCGGAACCGGCCCCGATGACTGCCCATCGACCGTGATGGTCACCGGCCCAGGCAACATCTACGTCACAGCCGCAAAGCGCATGCTCAAAGGCCGCATCGGAATCGACTCCGAGGCCGGGCCCACCGAGATTGCGATCCTGGCAGATGACACCGCTGACCCTGTCTTCGTCGCCGCTGATCTGATCAGTCAGGCCGAGCACGACGTCATCGCAGCGTCGGTGCTCGTTACGACGAGTGCCGCACTGGCAGATGCGGTCGAGGTGGAACTTGCCCTGCAGGTACCGGCCACCAAGCACAGCGAGCGCATTGCTGAGGCGCTGGCCGGGCAGCAGAGCGGGATCGTGCTGGTCGATGACATCACCGCCGGGCTGCGTGTTGTTGATGCTTATGCCGCTGAGCACCTCGAGATCCACACGCGAGACGCCCGTAGCGTGGCGATGCGCGTCCGCAACGCTGGCGCGATCTTCGTCGGCTCGTATGCGCCGGTCTCGCTCGGCGACTACGCCGCTGGTTCCAACCATGTGCTGCCCACCGGAGGCTGCGCCTGTCATTCCTCAGGTTTGTCGGTGCAGACCTTCCTTCGCGGAATCCACATCATCGACTACGACGAACCAGCGCTGCTCGATGTCGCGCGTCACGTCATCGCGTTGGCCAATGCCGAGGACCTGCCTGGTCACGCCGCGGCAGTCGAAGTTCGGGTTGACCGCCCGCAGGGCCGCTGACGTGGCTGCCGACAACCTTCCGGTTCGCGCCGACCTAGCCGGGCTGGTCCCTTACGGCGCACCGCAACTCGAGGTTGCCGTGCGCCTGAACGTCAACGAGAACCCGTTCCCACCCTCAAGCGAGCTCGCGGCCGACATTGGTCGAGCTGCTGCGCAGGCAGCCCTCTCGCTCAATCGCTATCCGGATCGTGATGCACGGCAACTGCGAGCCGATCTCGCTGATTACCTGACACGCGAGACTGACGTGCCCTTCATGGCCGATCAGATGTGGGCCGCAAATGGCAGCAACGAGATCATGTTGCAGTTGCTGCAGACCTTCGGTGGGCCAGACCGAGTTGCGCTTGGCTTCGCGCCCACGTACTCGATGTACGCCGACTACTGCCGTGATTCGTTCACGCGCTACATCACCACGCCTCGAGCGCCTGACTTCTCCGTCGACATCGACGCCGCGGTGGACGCCGTCCGTGAGTACCGTCCTGACGTCGTGCTCTTGGCGTCTCCGAACAATCCGACAGGCACCGCACTGCCGTTGGCCACTGCCGTCGCGATCCTCGACACCGCACCAGGCATGGTGGTGATCGACGAGGCGTATGCCGAATTCCGTCGCGCGGGTACGCCGAGCGCGGTCGAGCTTCTCGCCGCCTATCCGCGATTGATCGTCACCCGCACTATGAGCAAGGCCTTCGGCCTAGCTGGTGCTCGAGTCGGGTACCTTGCCGCTTCCGAAGCGGTGGTCGACGCAGTTCAACTTGTGCGGCTGCCCTATCACCTCTCGGCGATCACACAAGCAGTCGCGCGTGCAGCACTTGCCCATGCCGATCACTTACAGGAACAGATTCTGCTTGTGCGTGCCGAGCGAGATGCCCTCGTCGATTGGCTCAGAGGGCGTGAGTTTGTTGTTGCCGACAGTGATGCGAACTTCGTCTTGTTCGGAGAGTTCGAAGATCGACACGCGATTTGGCAAGGCTTGCTCGAGCGCGGCGTGCTCATCCGCGAGACTGGGCCTACCGGTTGGTTGCGCGTGAGTATCGGAACGCCAGAAGAGAATGCGGCCTTTCGTGCCGCCCTAGTGGAGGTCACGGTATGAGCAGGTTCGCTCGGGTTCAGCGCACGACCAAGGAGAGCGACGTTCTAGTCGAGCTCGAGATCGATGGCAGTGGCATCGTCGATGTAGAGACCGGCGTGCCGTTCTTTGATCACATGCTCGCGCAGTTGGGCAAGCACGGTGGTCTTGACCTCACAGTGCGCACCAAGGGCGATATCGAGGTTGATGCGCACCACACGGTTGAGGACACCTCACTGGCCATCGGGCAGGCACTTCGTGAAGCCCTAGGTGACAAGGCTGGTATCCGCCGCTTCGGGCACGCCCTCATTCCGTTGGACGAAGCGCTCACCCAGGTGGCTGTCGATCTGTCCGGGCGCCCCTATCTGGTGCACCAGGAGCCGACCCTGATCGAACTCATCGGCTCTTACGACACCACATTGACCCGGCATATCTTCGAATCGATCGTTGCCGACGCTCGAATCTGCATCAACATCAACGTCCTCAGCGGGCGCAACGCCCACCACATCGTGGAGACCCAGTTCAAGGGCTTTGCTCGGGCGCTTCGCGACGCGGCGACCCTCGACCCGCGTGTTGTCGGGATCCCCAGTACGAAGGGTTCGCTGTAACGCTGTGTGGATTGCCATGCTGGTACTCGCCGGGTTCCTCGTGGGGGGCGTTATCGCCTTCGTTCGCAGCCGGTCCTGGCTTCCTGCGCTGATGCTTGGTTCGGTCGCTGTCTTCTGTGGGGTCGTGGCAGTGCAGTGGGCACCACGATGAGCCCATCGGTCGTCGTATTCGACTACGGCTCAGGCAATATCCGCTCGGTCGAGCGCGCTCTCCAACGCGCGGGAGCCGAAGTTGAGGTCACCTCCGATTTCGACGACGCTCTCAATTGTGACGGGCTGGTGCTCCCAGGTGTCGGCGCGTTCGCCGCCTGTATGGCCGGCATCCGTGCCGCTCGGGGGGATCAGATAGTCGGCCGTCGACTTGCTGGTGGCCGTCCAGTGCTGGGTATCTGTGTCGGCATGCAGGTCATGTTCGATCACGGGGTTGAGCATGGCGTCGATACCGAAGGCTTGGCTGAGTGGCCCGGCGTGGTCGATCAGTTGCGCGCACCGGTACTGCCACACATGGGCTGGAACACGGTTGAGACTGCCTCTGGCTCAACGCTTTTCCGCGGCGTCGAGGACGAGCGCTTCTACTTTGTGCACTCGTACGGGGTGCGGTCGTGGGATCTCGTGGTGCACGGGAAGACCACGCCACCTCAGGTCACCTGGTCGACTCATGGCGAGCCATTCGTGGCGGCAGTCGAGAACGGGCCACTGGCGGCAACCCAGTTCCACCCCGAGAAATCTGGTGACGCTGGCGCGGTGCTGCTCGCCAATTGGATTGCGACGTTGACCGGATGAACCCGAGTGTGTGCGCAGGCGCGGCAATGGGTGAGCCGCGTGAGTAAGGAGCGGGCCCGTCGTCGGTCCGAGCGCGAGGCCGCAGCTGGCAAGGAACGAGCTCGCCGTGATGCTCAGCGCGACCGGGCTGCTAAGCGCGCTGCGGTTGTGGGGAGCGTCGCCTCGCCTGCCAACCGGGCGGGCGCGTGGTGGGCTCGGTGGCGTCGTCGTACGTTTCCACCGGCTGATCCGTTCAACCGTCGCCGCAAACGTGAGTGGCTGGTGCTGATCGCAATTCTGCTTGTGATCCAGGTGCTTGCCTGGTGGCTGATGCCCGCATCCTTTGGTCTTCGCCTGGGCGTGCTGGGCTTATCGTTGCTGATTCTTCCGGTCGTGCGGGTCATCCTTTTTGACCGTCGGTAAGGTTGAGGTCATGAGTGCTACCACCGAGATACCTGACGGCACCGCTCCTGCTGTGCTCGAGTTGTTGCCCGCTGTCGATATTGCCGGTGGCAAGGCAGTGCGGCTCCTGCAAGGCGCTGCGGGATCAGAAACTGAGTACGGCAGTCCACTGGCTGCGGCACTTGATTGGCAGGAACAGGGCGCAGAGTGGATTCACCTCGTCGACCTCGACGCTGCTTTCGGCCGCGGATCCAATCGCGAACTCATCGATGAGTTGATCGGCCGGATCGATGTCAAGATCGAACTCTCCGGAGGCATCCGCGACGATGACTCGTTGCGAGCGGCCCTGGCCACTGGATGCACTCGGGTCAACTTGGGTACCGCTGCGTTGGAGCAGCCGGATTGGTGCGCGCGCATGATCGCCGAGCATGGCGACCGGATTGCAGTTGGCCTTGATGTTCGTGGCACGGTGCTTTCGGCCCGCGGATGGACCCAAGATGGCGGCGAGCTATTCGAGGTCCTCGAGCGCCTCAACGCTGAGGGATGCGCACGCTATGTCGTCACCGATGTGGCGCGCGATGGCACCCTGGAGGGTTCGAATCTGGAACTACTTCGTGCTGTCTGCGCGGCCACCGATCGGCCCGTGGTCGCGTCTGGTGGCGTCGGAACCCTTTCTGATCTGCACGCCATTGCCGAACTTGTGCCCCTCGGTGTCGAAGGCGCCATTGTCGGTAAGGCACTCTATGCAGGTTCGTTCACACTGGCAGAGGCACTGGCCTCGGTCGCTACTCGTCACAACACTTTGGGAGAACTCGATGGCCGCTGATCAACTCATCTCGTCCGGTGGTCCTTGGGAAGACGTCGTGGGCTACTCCCGCGCAGTCGTCGCCGGCCCTTGGGTGCTCGTGTCCGGTTCCACCGCGACCGTCAACGGTGAAGTGCTCCACGAGGGCGACGCCTACCTGCAGACACTTGAGGCTTTCGGGGTTATCCGTCGTGCGTTGGAGCAAGCTGGCCTGGGGCTCGAGGACGTAGTCCGCACTCGGCTCTACCTGTCGGATATGGCACACGAAGCGGGTGTCGCGCGGGCCCACAAGGAATTGTTCGACACGACCCGCCCGGCTTCGACCATGGTGGCCATCGCTGGCTTCGTCAACCCGAAGATGCTGATCGAGATCGAGGCCGACGCCTACCGCGCGTAGATCCACCGCCGCGGATCAGCATTACCCTGCCGCAGCGTCGCGAATTAGCTTTAGACAACTGTGATCGCGATGCCTACGTGGCCGCCGCTGTTGCGACGCATGATCTTGGCGTAGGTATCGAATACCCAGTAGACGATGCCGTACTTGGCTTTATGGCTTTCCTCGATGCGCTTGATCTCGACAGGGTCATCGACGATGCGGGCGCTCGCATCTACCGGTGCCCCCTGGAGCCGCCCTCGGCTATCGGATGGCGCCACCATCACGTGGCCTCGGTTGCGGATTCGCTTGACCTTGCCCGACTTTGCCTCAGTCCAGATGTACAGCGTGGTCGCATCTGCGCTGACCCACACTGGCGTGGCCACTGCCGTGCCGTCCTTTTTGTACGTGATGAGGGCTAGATAAGTGCTAGCCGCTAGACGTTCAACTTCGGCGCTGGGTGATGTCCCTGAGGTCATGACATCACGCTAGTGCCTAGGCTGGAGTCATGCCTGTCGCAGTGCGAGTGATCCCGTGTCTGGATGTCGACTCCGGTCGAGTCGTCAAGGGAGTGAACTTCGTTGACCTTCAGGACGCGGGGGATCCGGTCGAACTCGCGCGGGCCTATGACGCGCAGGGCGCCGACGAACTCGTCTTTCTCGACATCACGGCTAGTAGCGGCAATCGCGAGACGACCTATGACGTTGTTCGCCGCACCGCGGAGCAGGTGTTCATCCCGCTGACCGTCGGTGGTGGGGTTCGCACGGTTGACGACATCGATCGACTCCTGCGCGCTGGAGCCGACAAGGTGGGCATCAACACCGCGGCGCTAGCGCGGCCGGACTTCGTCCGTGAGGCAGCGCAGCGATACGGATCTCAGTGCATCGTGGTCTCGGTTGATGCTCGCCGTTGTCCGCCTGGCATTGCCACCGCATCAGGCTGGGAGGTCACCACCCACGGGGGACGGCGATCCACCGGCACTGACGCGGTCGAGTGGGCCCATCAGGCGGTAGAACTTGGTGCCGGCGAGATCTTGCTTAATTCGATGGACGCCGATGGCACCAAGGACGGCTACGACCTCGATTTGATCCGTGCCGTGCGAGCCCGAGTCAGTGTTCCCGTGATCGCCAGTGGCGGGGCGGGGCGGCTCGAGCACTTCGCGCCGGCGGTCGACGCTGGTGCAGATGCCGTGCTCGCCGCGAGCGTGTTCCACTTCGGAGAACTGGGCATCCCAGAGGTCAAAGACGCATTGCGCAGCGCCGGTCACCTGGTGCGGTCGCCCTCAGCCACAACACGTTAGAGCTATCAGCCTTACTACGAGTGTCGCGGTCAGTGCCACGGTCAGCGTTGCTGAAGTCAGCCGTCAGCGGCTGCTAGCAACGTCTAGTGCGGCAAGTGGTCTCACTCACCGACTACCTGGGGTATGACCTGAACGCAGCGATATCTGCGTCAGTGCCTAGGTACTCAAGGCCCTGGGTGACCCGTCCGAAAAGGGCCAGCACGATCTCGCTGACAGGCCCGGCGAGTGTGACATCTGATGGCCCAGAACGAAGGCGACGAACCTGGCCAAGGCCGGGGCCATCGGTGGGGGTGATGACCACGCCGACTGGCGACAGGCGCGTCAGCAGCTTGCTCATCGGGCCGACTCGATTCCACAGTTCTGCGACGGCGGAATCGTCGAGCTCACGTGGCTGCCAGTCGGCTACCCCGCGCCGAACATCCTCGTGATGCACGAAGTACTCGACCGTGTTCATTGCCGCGTCGACGGCAGGGATCGCTGCTGGCGACCAGCGTGGGGGCCCGGCTCGAACGGCGCTCACGAGCGAAGTCCACGGCTGCTGTGCCGCAGCGGCTTGTACCCGCTCGGTCCAGCCGCTGAGCGCGGAGATCACGAGTCCGAGTCCGGCGTCAGGACGAGATTCCCGGATGACCAGGTGTGCCGCAAGGTCCCTGGCGGTCCAGCCAGCGCACAGTGTCGGCGCTTCTGGCCCCACCTCGATGAGCAGGTCGCAGAGTGAGTAACGCTCTCGTCGGGCAACTGAGGATGACTTCGTAGGAGTTGGCACCGTGCCATCGTAGGCACGCGCCCGTGAATCCGCTTATCGTGCCGCAGCGCCGCGGTGGCGACGTCGGGGCGCGCAACCGGCACAATGGAGCGCATGCAGCAGCCGGTGGAGTCGTGGTCCGACATCGTGGCGCGGCTTAAGCCAGACGCCAACGGCCTCGTCGCTGCGATTGCGCAGCAGTGTGACACCGGTGAGGTCCTCATGCTCGCCTGGATGGACGACGAGGCGCTGCGGCGCACCATCGAGTCAGGGCGCGCCACCTACTGGTCGCGTTCGCGGCAGGAGTATTGGGCCAAGGGCGATACGTCTGGACATATCCAACTGGTCCGGGAGATTCGTCTCGACTGCGACGGCGATGCCATCCTGCTCCGTGTTGACCAGGTTGGTGCGGCCTGTCACACCGGTGAGCGCACCTGCTTTGATGCAGACGTCCTGTTCACTAGTGGTTCTGAAGAAGGGCCGACATGAGCATCCATGCGCCCTATGCCCGCGGATTCGCAGGTGGGGTCTCGCCTGATGTCGAGACTTTCCGCGAACTCGCGCGCGACCGACGAGTCATCCCGGTGGTCCGTCGACTCCTTGCCGATGGCGAGACTCCCGTGGGCCTCTACCGCAAACTCGCTGGTGAACGTGCTGGCACCTTTTTGTTCGAGTCGGCCGAGAACGGCAGGGCCTGGTCTCGATATTCGTTCGTGGGCGTGCGCTGCTCGGCGATGCTCACCGAGGTCGATGGCGAGGTGCGCTGGTTCGGTCACGCGCCGGTCGGCCTGCCCGAGCACGGTGACCCGCTCCAGGCGCTGCGTGACACCGTCGCCGCGTTGCACACCGAACGACTTCCAGGACTCCCTCCACTCACCGGCGGCATGGTCGGCTACCTGTCGTACGACGTGGTGCGCCACTGGGAGCGGTTACCTGATACCAATCCAGACGAGTTGGGGATCCCCGAACTCGCCATGATGCTGGCCACCGACTTGGCGGTGCTCGATCACCACGACGGGTCGGTGCTGCTCATCGCGAATGCGATCAACTACGACGCCACCGACGATCGGGTCGACGACGCATATGCCGATGCAGTGCGGCGCCTCGACAACATGCAGCGCGACCTCGCGACCTCAACCGCTGCATCGGCTGCCACATATGACTTCCACGCCAAGGCCGAGGTTGTTGCGCGCACGTCCGAGGCCGACTTCCTCGCCGGGGTCGACACGTGCAAGGAATACATCCGCGCGGGGGACGCCTTCCAAATCGTTCTCTCACAACGATTCTCGACACCTTGTCCAGCGTCTTCCCTTGATGTCTACCGGGTTCTTCGCGTGACGAACCCGAGCCCCTACATGTATCTGGTGCGCGTACCGGTGCCAGAGGAAGGGCCCGACGGCGGACTGTCCGAGCGAGTGGCCTTTGACATCGTAGGCTCGTCGCCCGAGGCCCTAGTTAAGGTCGAGAGCGGCCGCGCGCTGCTTCATCCCATCGCCGGTTCGAGGCCGCGGGGCGACACTCCAGAAAGTGATGCCGCACATGCCGAGGATCTGCTGGCTGATGAGAAAGAGCGCGCTGAGCACTTGATGCTCGTCGACCTTGGCCGTAACGATCTGGGTCGGGTCTGCACGCCTGGCAGTGTCGAGGTCGTCGACTTCATGTCGATCGAGCGCTACAGCCACATCATGCACATCGTGTCCACGGTCGTGGGCGAACTCGCACCCGGACGCACCGCCTATGACGTCCTGGCCGCGACCTTCCCCGCCGGCACGTTGTCGGGTGCCCCCAAACCTCGGGCGATGGAGATCATCGACGAACTCGAGCCGGTACGTCGCGGGGTGTATGCGGGTGCAGTCGGCTACTTCGACTTTGCTGGGGATCTCGACACCGCAATCGCCATCCGCACCGCCGTGATCATCGATGGCGTTGCGCACGTTCAGGCAGGCGCTGGGTTGGTTGCCGATTCGGTGCCGATCAGCGAGTTTCTCGAGTGTGGCCACAAGGCGGCAGCCGTTCTGCGTGCCGTCGCGATGGCGGCGACCATGCGACCGGCGGGTTCGTGAACGAGGTCAAGCGCCGCGCATTCTCCGGACAAACTTCCTACCGCGTTGCCTTACTCGCCCTGGCGATTGGCTCGGCCCTGGCGTTCTTCGCATACGGACGTAGTTGGTCGATCTCTATCTTGGCCGAGCAGGGCTTCCCAACTCTCACCGTCGACCTCAGTGGCCGCGATATTGAGCCTGCCGGAGCGACCGTCGCGGTAGTGGGCCTAGCTGGCATCGCCGGATTGGTGGCCACCCGCCGACTTGGTCGTCGACTTACCGGAGTCGTCCTGCTGATCCTTGGGCTCCTTTCCGCACTGTCAGCCCTGGCCTTTGGCCTGGGCTCGCGTGACAGCGTCAGTTCACTTGTCTCCGACCGGCTAGGTCGTGACATTGATCCGGCCCAGGCGATGACCTCGACCAGCTTGTGGTGGGTTGTGGCTGCCCTCGGAGCTGTGGTGATTGCTGCGGGTGGCGTGCTCGCGACAGTTTTCGCCGGTTCCTGGCCGCAGATGGGCAAGCGCTTTGCGCGCGAGGCGCAGGCCGGTGGTTCAGCACTCGAGCAAGGCGAGAGCCTGCAGACAGAGGCACCTGTGGCCAATCCGTGGGATCAACTCGATAAGGGAATTGACCCCACCATCTGATCGCCAGGACCGGTGAGCGAGGACGAACGCGAGTCCCGGCGCAAAGACCGTGGCACCTGCTGGCACAATGTGCGAGTCAGCTTCTAGGAAGGAACCGAGAATGAGCGCCGAGCACGAGTCGCACGGTAATACGCCAGCTGCCTGGACTGCCGTGGCCCTCATCACGATCGCCTTCCTGATCGGTACGTATGGCGTCATGACAGCTAATTGGCCGGTGTTCTGGATTGGTGGCGTCGGCGGAACGATCGTCGGCGGTGCCGTAGGCAAGGTCATGGCCATGATGGGTATGGGCACTCCGAGCGATACAGCGGCTCACTAAACCCCCTGAGATTTGGTTGGGCCCGCTCGTTCAGTTGGCCAGCACCTCTTCGGTCAAGGTCACAGTGGACTTAGGCTTGTGACGTGACACCCCGTGCTCATCGGCTCCTTGCGCCGCTGTCGGTAGCGGCGACTGTTATAGCCTCGACTGGTTTCGTTGCGATGGTCGACCCCAACCAGGCTGGTCACTATCCGCTCTGCCCGATCAAGGCGGCTACCGGACTCGATTGTCCTGCCTGCGGAGGACTCCGAGCGGTGCATTCCCTGGCTCACGGCGATCTCGTTGGCGCCCTGGATCACAACGCCTTGGTGGTGTTGGTCGTGCTCCCAGCAGCTGTGATCGTATGGGCGCTTTGGGTTCGCAGAGCGTGGGTCGGCGGGTCAAGCGCCACTGATTCGACCTTGCTATCAGCTGGTGCAACGCCGCAGCCCGAAGCCGGGGAGCGTAATCGCCGACTCGTGTTCGCCGCAGCGGTACTCGTTGTCGCGTTCACCGTCGCCCGCAACATCGACACAGTGCAGTGGTTCTCATGGCTGGGTTCGTCGGCGTCTTGATCCGCCCCGAACTGCGCACAGGCACTCACTGCGGATAGCCTGACGCAATGACTGTGCTCGACGACATCCTGGTCGGGGTGCGTGCCGACCTCGCTGAGCGACAGGCGCGCGTCAGTCTTGACGATCTCAAAGAGATGGTCGCCCGCCGACCAGCGGCTCTCGACGCTGAAGCCGTGCTTCGTGGTGATGGCGTCAGCGTGATCGCTGAAGTCAAGCGGGCGAGTCCAAGCAAGGGTGTGCTGGCCGAGATTGCTGACCCAGGGGCACTGGCCACTGAGTACGAGGCAGGGGGAGCCCACGTGATCAGTGTGCTCACCGAGGGTCGACGTTTCGGGGGCTCGCTGGCCGACCTTGCTGCGGTCCGAGCGGCCGTCGACATCCCGGTGCTGCGTAAGGACTTCATCGTCTCGAGCTACCAACTCTGGGAGGCGCGTGCGTATGGCGCCGATCTTGCCCTCCTGATTGTCGCGGCGCTGCCGCAGGACGCGCTCGAGTCTCTCGTCGAACGTGCACGCAGCTTGGGCCTGACCCCACTCGTTGAGGTGCATGACCCTGAAGAGGCTGACCGCGCAGTGCAAGCCGGAGCCACCGTCATTGGGGTCAACGTCCGCAATCTCAAGACCCTCGAGGTTGATCGCGAGACGTTCACCCGGGTCGCACCGCTGATCCCCGCGACCTGTGTGCGGATCGCCGAATCCGGTGTGCGCGGTGCCCACGATCTGCTGGCCTACGCCCATGCGGGTGCGGACGCGGTCTTAGTAGGGGAGAGTCTTGTCACCGGCGGGGATCCTCGAAGTGCGGTGCGCGAGCTCGTCGCTGCAGGGGCGCACCCGTCCGCCAAGAATTCGCGCCGGACGACCGATGAGGAGATGACATGACCACGGACTCACTTCCGAGGAGCGATTCGTTGGGCGGCCCGTTGCCCTCGTCCATGCCTGACACTGGCGGCCACTTCGGTCGATACGGCGGACGATTCGTGCCGGAGGCGCTCATCGTTGCTCTGGATGAGCTAGACGCCGCCTTCCGCGCTGCGAAGACAGATCCTGCCTTCCAGGCTCAGTTGACTCATCTGCTCACGACCTACACCGGCCGGCCTAGCCCGCTTACCGAATGCCTGCGCTTTGGTGCTGCTGCCGGGGGCGCTCGGGTCTTGCTCAAGCGTGAAGACCTTAACCACACCGGTTCGCACAAGATCAACAATGTGCTCGGCCAAGCATTGCTGACCTTGAAGATGGGTAAGAAGCGAGTTATCGCTGAGACAGGTGCCGGGCAGCATGGAGTTGCAACAGCAACTGCCGCAGCACTTTTCGGGCTCGACTGCGTCGTCTATATGGGCGAAGAGGACACCCGTCGGCAAGCCCTCAATGTTGCGCGGATGCGCCTGCTCGGCGCTGAGGTCCGTCCGGTCATGTCGGGCAGCCGCACCTTGAAGGATGCGATGAACGAAGCAATGCGTGACTGGGTCACCAACGTTGACTCCACGCACTACATCATCGGCACCGTTGCCGGGCCGGCTCCGTTCCCGGAGATGGTGCGCGAATTCCACAAGGTGATCGGCATCGAGTCACGCGCTCAGGTGCTTGAACTCACCGGCCGCCTCCCAGATGCCGTGACCGCTTGTGTTGGTGGTGGGTCTAACGCAATTGGAATCTTCTCCGGATTCATCGACGATCCTGAGGTTGCCCTCTATGGGTTCGAGGCTGGTGGCGACGGCATCGACACTGGACGTCATGCCGCTGCGATCACTGGTGGGTCGGTCGGGGTGTTGCATGGTCAGCGTTCCTACGTCCTACAGGACGCCGATGGTCAGACCGTCGAGTCGCACTCGATCAGTGCTGGTCTTGATTACCCGGGAGTTGGCCCCGAGCACGCGTGGCTGGCCGACACCGGTCGCGCCACGTACTCAGCCGTCACCGATACCGAAGCGATGGATGCATTCCGATTGCTCTGCACCACCGAGGGCATCATCCCGGCGATCGAGACAGCGCACGCCTTAGCAGGCACGCTGCAGCTCGGACGCAAGCTCGGCCCAGACTCAGTGATCCTGGTCAACTGTTCGGGACGCGGGGATAAGGACGTCGAAACTGCCAGCCGGTGGTTTGGGATCATGGACGGCGACCGCGCGCCCGAAGGTCGCGCGTGAGCCGCCTGCACGACGCCTTCGCCCGCGCTAAGTCGGAGAATCGCGCTGCGCTGATCGGCTACCTGCCCGCGGGTTACCCCTCGGTGCAAGGTGGGATCGACGCGATCGTGGCGATGGTCGCCAATGGCGTCGATATCGTCGAGATCGGATTGCCCTACTCGGATCCGTTGATGGATGGCCCGACCATCCAGGCGGCGGTTGACTCATCGCTTCGAGGTGGCACCACCACACGCGACGTCCTCGCCACGGTGAAGGCGGTAGCCGAGACCGGCGCCCCTACCTTGGTGATGTCCTACTGGAATCCCATCGAGCGTTACGGGGTTGACGCTTTCGCCGCTGACCTTGCTGCTGCTGGGGGAGTCGGTGTCATCACGCCTGATCTCACCGCCGAAGAGGCTGGTCCGTGGATCGCAGCGACAGATGCTGCCGGAGTCGACCGAGTGTTCCTCGTGGCGCCGAGCAGTACGGTCGAGCGCATCGCGGTAGTGAGTGGGATCACCACAGGCTTCGTCTATGCAGCATCGCTGATGGGTGTCACTGGTGTGGCGTCGGTGTCGCAGGCTGCACCGGCCTTGGTTGAGCGCACGCGACCACTCACCATGATGCCCATCGCTGTCGGTTTGGGTGTCTCAACTGCAGCTCAGGCAGCCGATATCGCGGTGTACGCCGACGGCGTCATTGTCGGTTCGGCGTTTGTTCGCCTGTTACTCGATGCCGCGACACCGGCCGATGGTGTCGCCGCCGTTGGTCGGCTGGCAGCCGAGTTAGCCCTGGGCGTACGTCGGGCTTCTGCAGGCTGATGAGGGAACCGCGCCATGGGGGTCGTTCGTCAGACACGAAGACCCACATTCGCCTAAACACGGCTTCAGCGACGCAGTAAGGGATGATCGTGCAGTGATGGAAATGCGCAGTGACGTTCGCGCCTGGATCGGCACCGGCTTTCGGCTGATCCTCGCCGGAGTCTGGCTGTGGGCCGGCATCATCAAGTTGATGCAGCCCAGTGGTGCGCGCGATGCCATCATCGCTTACCGAGTCTTCCCGCCTCAGTGGGCTGATTTCCTGGGCTGGGCGCTACCCGCAGTTGAGGTTGGCTTTGGGGCGCTACTCCTTGTTGGACTCTTCACTCGCTGGACAGCCCTAGCGAGCGCCCTGCTATTCATGGGCTTCATCGTCGGCATCTCGAGTGTGTGGATCCGCGGCTATTCGATCGACTGTGGCTGCTTCGGCGGTGGTGGCGATGTCGACGCAGCAGGTAAGACCTGGCGCTACGCGAGTGAACTCCTGCGCGACTTCCTCTTCACCGGGATGTCGGTGTGGCTCATCGCTTGGCCGTTCACCAAATTTGCCCTCGACCGAGCACCGTATGTCGATCCGGCGAGCGAGTCGGTGCAGCATGACTGATCGCATCACCTATGGCCGCCAGCACAGGCCGCCTCGACGTCAACACAACTTCCGACCACATATCCACGCAACTACGGAGCCGCATCGATGAGCACCAAGGACAGCAAGAAGACCACCAAGGAAAAGGCTGCTGCAGCTCGGGCTGAGGCTGAGGCAACTCAGCGCGGCCGCGATAGGCGCGTCCGGATCATTGGTGGTGTCGTGATCTTGGCGCTTGTTGCAGGAATCATCGGCGTTGGCGTGTACGGCGCCCACAAGAACGCACCCGTTACTGGAATCGTCGCTGACGCTGCGGTCCCCAAGGGAGTCAATGCCAGCGGTGGCACCTACCCCTGGGGTGTTGTCTACAACACGGCAGCGAGCAAGCCCACCCTGGCGATCTGGGAGGACTTCGAGTGCCCGAGTTGTGGAGCGCTTGAGGCGAAGATGGGCAAGAACATCACCAAACTCGCTGACGACGGCAAGGTCAACCTGATCTGGCGTCCGACCGCATTCTTGGACGCAAAGTTTGTCACCTCCGCCAACTCAAAGTCCTCGCTGCGTGCCACAGCAGCATGGGGTTGCGCGATCGACGCCGGTAAAGTCAAGGAATTCCACACCGTGATGTTCGCTAACCAGCCGGCTACCGAAGGCATCGGTTGGACTGAGCAGCAGCTTCTAGATTTCGGTACTCAAGCCGGCATCACCGGCGATGCGTACTCGACCTATGAGGGTTGCGTCAAGGACGGCACGTACATGCAGTGGGCATCGAACTCCAACCAGACCTTCTCCGATGACGGCATCCCGGGAACGCCTACCGCCTTCCTCAACGGAACCGAAGTCACCAGTGAGGTTATGAACGACGCCGTGAAGCTGGAGAAGGCGATCAGCGACGCTGCTGCCGCCAAGTGAGCATCGCACCTGCGCGCTCAATGGGTGAGCGCACATGACCGACGAGCAGTCGTCTGAGGGGTCGATGGAGCCCTCAGACGGTGTCGATCAAGGTGGATTCGGTGAGCCGTCAAGCGCTGTTTCCGACCCGACGACTCCCAACACGCCGACCACTCACGCGGCAGCGGACGTTGGCTTGCCCGAGCCTGTGTCGCCGTTTGCGTGGTCGGCCGATTCCGGATCTGCGCCTGTCGCGCGTAAGTCAGGCAGTGGCCCCCGTGTTGCTGTTCTCGGTGTCATTTTGGCTGCGGTCATTGGGATCGCGTTCTATGGCCTGGGGCAAAGCCGGTCCGGCCCGCAGGCAGATGCATCGGCCAAGACTCCAAGTCGCATCGGTGATGCAGCGTCCCCAGAGCCATGGGGTGTCCGATACAACGACGCACCGGGCAAGCCCGTTCTGGCCATCTGGGAAGACTTCCAGTGTCCCTACTGTCGGGATCTTGAGGCCATGAATGGTGCAGCGATTATTTCGATGGCTGATGCCGGCGATATCACGCTCGTGTGGCGCCCCACCGTCTTTCTCGACGAGAGTGCAGCCTCCTTGAGCGGACCCAACCCCAAGTCGAGTACTCGAGCCACCATGGCGTGGGGCTGTGCGATCGATGCTGGCAAGGCGGCGGAATTTCATGCGGCGTTGTTCGCGACTCAGGCAGTGCGTGAAGGCGACGGTTGGAGCGATCAACAACTCTTGGATCTGGCCTCTGCCGTTGGTATTACCGGCGATGCGCACACCACTTTCGACAAGTGCTACACCGATAAGACTTACCAGTCATGGGTGACGAATTCCTACGCTGCCTTTGACGCTGAAGGTGTCACCGGCACCCCCGCAGGGTTCCTCGATGGCACCGAACTCACCTCGTCTCAGTTGTCTGACCCTGCAACCTTGAAGCAGCTGGTGGGAGCCGCTGGCGGTGTGACCGCATAGTCGCAGTCGCGCCGGCGCTCGCGGCGAGGCGGCTCGTGGGGTGCGATCGAGCCGATTGGAGTACGGTCGTAACGTGAATGACAACGAGGCACATGACCACTCCCACCGCGACGTTACGGGCGGCTGGTTGCGCCCTGCAGTCTTCGGCGTGATGGATGGACTCGTCTCTAACTTTGCATTGATGGCCGGTGTTGCTGGTGGAACTGCGGCGCTTGGCGACGTACGCACCGCAGTGATCTTGGCTGGGCTCGCGGGCCTTGCGGCTGGCGCTTTCTCGATGGCAGCTGGCGAGTACACGTCGGTGGCATCACAGGCCGAACTCGCCGAGCAGGAGTTCGAGAACGAACGCTACGAACTGCGTCACAATGCCGAAGCCGAGGCTCGCGAACTTGCCGCGATCTGGGTTTCACGCGGTGTTGACCAAGACTTGGCCGAACAGGTCGCTGTCCAGTTGGGTCGCAACCCTGATGCCGCACTCGAAGTTCACGCGCGGGAGGAACTCGGGATGGCGCCTGGCGAACTTCCCAACCCCTGGCTCGCGGCAGGTACTTCCTTCGCTGCTTTCGTCGTCGGTGCGGCAATCCCCGTGCTGCCCTATATCTTCGGCGCGACCAACCTCGAGTGGTCGCTGATGTTCTCCCTTGCTGGACTGTTCGCGGCCGGAGCCATGGTGTCGTTGGTCACCACTCGCAGTTGGTGGTTCTCCGGGATCCGGCAGTTACTGATCGGTTCAGCTGCTGCGGCAGTCACTTTCGGCGTCGGCTCGCTCGTCGGTGGCTACCTGAGCTAGGCCGATTCCCAGTTCAGTCTGAGCCCCGGCCCCAGTTCAGTCCTCGGCCGATTCGTCGCGGGAACCCTGACTTGCCTGGGCACCTACCTCGTCGGTTATCCTGTGACCAGCAGAGCGGCCAACGTCGTCCACCTGCTCGACCATTCACCCCCCACACGCGGGTACCAGGCGAGCGAAACGACGGGAGCGACCATGCGGTCGGCGATGCCAGCAGCCCAGGGCCTTTATCACCCAGGGAACGAGAAGGACGCTTGTGGCGTTGCCTTCGTCGCTCGTCTTTCTGGCGAGGCATCGCACGAGGTCGTGGCCCAAGCCATCACAGCTCTGGAAAACCTCGAGCACCGTGGAGCATCTGGATCCGAGCCAGATTCCGGTGACGGCGCAGGGATACTAACCCAGGTACCAGATCGGTTCCTTCGAGCCGCCTTGGCCGAATCCGGCGGCACATTGCCGCCGGCCGGATCGTATGCGGTCGGTATCGCTTTCCTGCCCGATAACGATGAAGACTCGGCCACAGTCCAGAAGGCGATTGAGGTCATCGCAGCCGAGGAAGGGCTCTCGGTTGTTGCCTGGCGCGAACTTCCGATCGCCGCACAGGCTGCTGGCGTTGGAGCCACTGCGCTCAGTGTTATGCCGCGTTTCCAGCAGTTGATCGTGACCGCGTCAGCCGGGCGTGTGTACGGTCTGGCTCTTGAGCGAATGGCATTTTGCCTGCGCAAGCGAGCCGAGCGCGAGCTTGATGTCTACTTCCCGTCGCTGTCCGCGCGCACGATCGTCTACAAGGGGATGCTGACCACGGGTCAGCTTGCCCCGTTCTTCCCTGACCTCACCGATCCGTTGTACGAATCTGCGCTCGCACTTGTGCACTCCAGGTTCTCAACCAACACCTTCCCGAGTTGGCCGCTGGCGCATCCCTACCGACTCATCGCGCACAACGGCGAAATCAACACGGTCCAGGGCAATCGCAACTGGATGAAGGCCCGTGAGGCGCAGCTCTCATCAGATGTCATTCCTGGTGATATCTCGCGTCTTTTCCCGATCATCACCGAGGACATGTCCGACTCCGCATCGTTTGATGAGGTTCTCGAACTCCTGCATCTGGGCGGCCGCAGTTTGCCGCACGCAGTGCTCATGATGATTCCCGAGGCATGGCAGAACCACACCGAGATGGATCCGGCTCGGCGCGCGTTTTATGAGTTCCACGCAACGCTGAGCGAGCCCTGGGACGGTCCGGCCGACGTCGCGTTCACCGACGGAACACTGATCGGCGCGGTGCTAGACCGCAATGGTCTGCGGCCCGGTCGCTACTGGGTCACCGACGACGGGTTTGTCGTGCTGGCCAGCGAGGTGGGCGTGCTGGATATTGCCCCAGAGCGCATCGTGAGCAAGGGACGGCTGCAGCCCGGCCGCATGTTCTTGGTCGACACTGAAAAGCACCGCATCGTCACCGATGACGAGATTAAGGCCGAACTTGCGTCTGAAGCGCCGTATGACGAGTGGTTGCACGCCGGCATCATGCACCTTGATTCGCTCCCCGAGCGAGAGCACATCGTCTATACCCACGACAGCGTTGTTCGACGTCAACAAACCTTTGGCTACACCGAGGAAGAACTGCGGATTCTGATCGCACCGATGGCGCGATCGGGCGCTGAGGCGATCGGCTCGATGGGAACAGATAGCCCCATTGCTGTGCTCAGTGATCGGCCTCGATTGCTCTTTGACTACTTCTCTCAGCTGTTCGCACAGGTCACCAACCCACCGCTGGATGCGATCCGCGAAGAGTTGGTTACCTCGCTGTCGAGTCATATCGGTCCGGAGGTGAACCTGCTCACGGCCACCCCAGCGCATTGTCGACAGGTAGTGCTGCCGTTCCCGGTGATCGACAATGACGAACTCGCGAAGATCCTGCACGTCAACCTTGATGGGGATTTGCCAGGGTTCTCGGCCGCCAAGGTCTCGGGTCTTTATCGGGTCGACGGCGGGGGAGAGGCCCTGGCTGCGCGCCTCGAGGAGATCTGCGCCCAGGTGTCCGAACTCATCGCGTCAGGGCACCGGTTCGTCGTGCTCTCCGATCGCGACAGCGATGCTGACTTCGCGCCGATCCCATCGCTGCTTCTCACTGCTGGTGTGCACCATCACTTGGTACGCAACAAGGAGCGCACTCAGGTCTCGATCATCGTCGAGGCCGGTGATGTTCGCGAGGTGCATCACGTGGCGTTGCTGATCGGGTACGGGGCGGCAGCGGTCAATCCCTATCTCGCGATGGAGACGGTCGAGGACCTTGTTCGCCAGGGTGTCGTCACTGGTCTTGCTCCGGATAAGGCCGTGCGCAACTTGGTAAAGGCGCTTGGCAAGGGCGTCTTGAAGGTTATGAGCAAGATGGGCATTTCAACCGTCGCGTCCTACCGCGGCGCGCAGGTGTTCGAGGCCATCGGACTTTCACACACCGTGATCGATCGATGGTTCACTGGAACGACCTCGCGACTTGGCGGTATCGGCCTAGATGTGATCGCCGAAGAGGTCGCACGCCGTCACGAGATCGCGTATCCGACCAGCGGAATTTCGCCAGCGCACCGTCAACTCACCATCGGTGGCGAGTACCAGTGGCGACGTGAAGGTGAGCCGCATCTCTTCGATCCCGAGTCGGTTTTTCGGCTACAGCACGCAACTCGTGCTGGCCGGTATGACATCTTCAAGCAGTACACGTCCAGAGTTGATGAGCAGTCCGAGCGGCTCATGACTTTGCGCGGCCTCTTCCGTCTGCGCGAGGACGTGCGTCCTCCGGTACCCATTGACGAAGTTGAACCGGCCACCGAGATCGTTAGACGGTTCTCCACTGGCGCGATGTCGTACGGCTCGATTTCCGGTGAGGCACACGAGACGTTGGCCATTGCGATGAACCGACTCGGCGCCAAGTCCAACACGGGCGAGGGTGGCGAGGACGCCGAGCGATTTGATCCACTGCCCAATGGCGATTCCAAGCGTTCTGCCATCAAGCAGGTGGCCTCGGGGCGCTTCGGTGTCACGAGCCACTACCTCGTCAATGCCGACGACATCCAGATCAAGATGGCGCAGGGTGCCAAGCCTGGTGAAGGCGGTCAGCTACCCGCACACAAGGTGTATCCCTGGATCGCCAAGACCCGCCACTCGACACCTGGGGTGGGGCTTATTTCGCCGCCGCCCCACCACGACATCTACTCAATCGAGGACCTAGCCCAACTCATCCATGATCTGAAGAACTCCAACCCCCGCGCGCGAGTGCACGTCAAACTAGTCGCTGAGGTCGGAGTGGGCACGGTTGCTGCTGGCGTTGCTAAGGCACACGCGGACGTCGTCCTCATTTCTGGCCATGACGGTGGCACTGGGGCGTCGCCGCTCACCTCGCTCAAGCATGCGGGTGCGCCGTGGGAGTTGGGGCTTGCTGAAACTCAGCAGACCTTGTTGCTCAACGGTCTTCGCGATCGGGTCGTCGTTCAAGCCGATGGCCAACTCAAGACCGGACGCGATGTCGTCATCGCCGCGCTGCTTGGCGCTGAGGAGTTCGGCTTCGCCACCGCCCCGCTTGTGGTCATGGGCTGCGTCATGATGCGCGTATGTCACCTTGATACCTGCCCGGTGGGTGTGGCCACGCAGAATCCAGTGTTACGCGAGCGATTCAACGGTAAGCCGGAGTTCGTCGAGAACTTCTTCATGTTCCTGGCTGAGGAAGTCCGCGAGCTTCTCGCAGCGCTTGGCTTCCGCTCACTCGCTGACGCTGTCGGTCACGCCGATCTACTCGACACACAGAAGGCGGTGCAGCACTGGAAGGCGTACGGACTCGAACTCGAGCCCCTGCTCTACGTTCCCGAGATCCCCGAGGGTGCATCTCGTCGGTCTGCAATCACTCAGGATCACGGTCTGGCGAAGGCGCTCGACAACGAGCTCATCGCTTTGTCGGCTGCCGCTCTCGACCGCGGCGAGCAGGTGCGGATCGCGATGCCGGTGCGCAACGTCAACCGAACGGTCGGCACGATGCTCGGATCTGAGGTCAGTCGTCGCTACGGTGCAGCCGGCCTGCCCGATGGGACGATCGAGATCACCTTCACCGGCTCGGCCGGTCAGTCCTTCGGTGCGTTCCTTCCTGCAGGCATCACGCTGCGGCTTGAAGGCGACAGCAACGACTATGTCGGAAAGGGCTTGTCGGGCGGACGAATCAGCGTGCGCCCCCACCGCAATGCGATTCTGACGGCAGAGGACAACGTCATCGCTGGCAACGTCATCGGCTATGGCGCTACGTCGGGTGAGATCTACATTCGGGGCACCGTCGGCGAACGATTCTGCGTGCGCAACTCTGGTGCGATCGCTGTGGTCGAAGGCGTGGGAGATCACGGTTGCGAGTACATGACGGGTGGTCGGGTACTCGTGCTCGGACCGACAGGTCGCAACTTCGCGGCCGGAATGTCCGGCGGTATCGCCTATCTGCTCGACGCGCACCCCGGCAGAGTCAACGTCGAACTCGTTGATCTGCTCCCGCTCGAAGAGCAGGACGTTGCATTCGTCCGCGACACCTTGCAACGACACCACGAAGAGACTGGGTCCCAAGTGGCAGAGACACTGCTGGCCGGCGAGGATCTTGTCGGTCGTTTTACCAAAATCATGCCGCGCGATTACGCCCGAGTGCTTGCTGCCATGGCGCTCGCGTATCGCGAAGGTCGAGACGTTCACACCGCAGTGATGGAGGCGAATCATGGCTGATCCCAAGGGTTTCCTCACGACTGGACGAGAGACGCCCCCTCGCCGTCCGGTTGACATTCGCCTGCAGGATTGGCGTGAGGTCTACGAAGACTTTGCCTCGGAACGGGTCGAGAAGCAGGCCGGCCGCTGCATGGACTGCGGAATTCCCTTCTGCCACAACGGCTGTCCGCTGGGCAACCTCATACCCGAATGGAACGATCTGGTCTGGCGCGACGATTGGCGCGGAGCAAGCGAGCGCCTGCATGCCACCAACAACTTCCCAGAATTCACCGGCCGGCTCTGCCCGGCGCCGTGTGAGACCGCATGTGTTCTGGGTATCAATGCCGATCCAGTAACCATCAAGCAGGTTGAGGTCGAGATCATCGATCTCGCGTGGGAGCAGGGCTGGGTAATCCCGCAACCGGCACCCCGACAGTCAGGTAAAACTGTCGCTGTTATCGGTTCGGGTCCGGCTGGGCTCGCTGCAGCGCAGCAACTCGCGCGCGCCGGACACACCGTGGCTGTCTACGAGCGAGCTGACAGGGTTGGCGGATTGCTGCGGTACGGGATTCCTGAGTTCAAGATGGAGAAGAAGCACCTAGACCGTCGTCTGTCGCAGATGAGCGATGAGGGGGTCAAGTTCCGTGCTGGCGTCGATGTCGGCACCGACATCACTGGCTCTGACCTGCGTCGCCGGTACGACGCCGTCGTTCTTGCAGTGGGTTCCACTCAGTGGCGTGACCTTCCCGTACCCGGCCGCGAACTCGCGGGTGTGTATCAGGCGATGGAGTATCTGCCCGGTGCCAACCGTGTGCAGGAAGGTGACATCGAGCGAGCCCCCATCGACGCCGAGGGCAAGCATGTGGTGATCATCGGCGGCGGCGACACCGGCGCCGATTGCCTAGGTACCGCTCACCGTCAAGGCGCTGCGTCGGTCACGTCGTTGGAGATCATGCCGCTGCCGCCCGAGTACCGTCCCGATGGTCAGCCGTGGCCCACGTACCCGATGACTTACCGGGTGGCCAGCGCACACGAAGAGGGTGGCAGCCGCCTCTACGCGGTCTCAACCACGCGGTTCATCGACGATGGCTCCGGCCAGGTGCGCGCGATGGAGATCGTTGAGGTGGCCTTCCGTGACGGTAGGTTCTCACCCGTTCCAGGTACCGAGCGCGAGATTCCAGCTGATCTGGTCTTCCTCGCGATGGGATTCACCGGCCCTGAGACGGGTTCGCTGGTCGAGCAACTCGGCGTTGAACTCGATGACCGCGGCAACATTCGTCGCGATCTTGCCTACATGTCCAGCGTCGATGGTGTCTTCGTCGCTGGCGATGCGGGCCGTGGCCAGTCGCTGATCGTATGGGCGATCGCCGAGGGTCGATCTGCCGCATCGGGCGTGGATCGATGGCTCACCGGGACTACCACGCTGCCCTTCCCAATTCCGCCGACGGCGCGGCCGCTGGTGGTCTAGAGATTGGGTCGAAACCGCCCGGGAAGCCATCCTTGCCCGGTCACCCAGCATTACCTCGATAGGATTTGATCGTGCGCCGCGCAAAAATTGTCTGCACCCTCGGCCCCGCTGTATCTAGCCCCGAAGGGATTGCAGCACTGATCGACGCCGGCATGGACGTTGCCAGACTCAATCTCTCGCACGGCTCGTACGCAGACCACGAACGTGTCTACGGATACGTTCGAAGTGCTTCCGAGGTCGCAGGCCGAGGTATCTGCATCTTCGCTGACCTCCAGGGCCCCAAGATCCGACTCGGCACCTTCGTCGACGGCTCGACTGTGCTGGTCAATGGCGCCACGTTCATCATCACGATCGATGACGTTCCCGGTACCGCGCAGCGCTGCTCTACTACCTACAAAGGTCTTCCAGGTGATGTGAGCCCGGGGGATTCGATCCTCGTTGATGATGGCCGGATCGCTCTTGAGGCTATCGAGGTCACCGACACCGACGTCATCACCCGGGTGGTTGAGGGCGGACGAGTCAGCGACAACAAAGGCATCAACCTTCCGGGCGTTGCAGTGAGCGTGCCTGCGCTGTCCGAGAAGGACGTCGCTGATCTGCGTTGGGCACTTCGCCTCGGAGTCGACATGATCGCGCTCTCGTTTGTGCGCCGCGCCGACGACCTCGTCGATGTGCTGAGGATCATGGATGAAGAGGGCGTACGCGTCCCGGTCCTGGCAAAGATCGAGAAGCCACAGGCAGTCGACAACCTCGAATCAATCATCGATGCATTCGACGGAATCATGGTGGCCCGAGGCGATCTCGGAGTCGAGATGCCGTTGGAGCGGGTTCCGCTGGTGCAGAAGCGGGCGATTACTTTGGCCCGCAGACGTGCCAAGCCGGTGATCGTTGCAACGCAGATGCTCGACTCGATGGTGTCAATGACCAGGCCGACTCGGGCTGAGGCTAGCGATGTCGCGAATGCCGTACTCGATGGCGCAGATGCACTGATGCTCTCCGGCGAAACCTCAGTAGGTGTGCACCCTGATCACGTCGTTCGCACCATGGCGCGGATCATCTCTCAGGTTGAGTCAGAAGCCCTTGACCAGATGCCCGAGCTTGCTGACCGTAACGATTCGACCTCGCGATCCCTCACTCGGGCCGCGGTGCATGTGAGCACCGACGTTGGGGCGTCGGCAGTCGTAGCGTTCACCGAGACAGGCAGGAGTGCCCGCTTGGTGGCGCGCTACCGCTCGCCAGTTCCGTTGATGGCGTTCACGCCTAACCCCATAGTCCGCAGTCAGTTAGCGCTGTCGTGGGGTGTCGAGGCGTTCTTGGTCTCAGAGTCGAGTAGTACCGACGAGATGGTTCGCCACGTTGATTCATCGCTTCGCGAACTCGGTCGAGCCGACGTCGGTGAACTCATTGTGATCATCGCAGGGGTACCACCGGGCGTGCCAGGAACCACCAACGGGATGCGCGTTCACCGGATCGGCAATGCCGTTCCGAGCGGTATGTGACTTTGCGTCGCCCGCTCAGGATCCCTGGCGAACGCGGGGTTACACCGCTTTTTCGACAGGGCCCTGCGGTTCGATCGCGCGTCGCGCCTCGGGATTGAGCACACCCCAGGCGATGAGTTGCTCGGTCAGTTGGCTCGGCGGCTCGTCGTAGATGACAGCCAGCGTGCGCAGGTCGTCTTGACGGATCGACAGGATTCGTCCGTTGTAGTCGCCCCGTTGCGCTTGGATCGCGGCGGCGTAGCGGGCGAGCGGGCCGGCCTTCTCGGCTGGCACCTGCCCAAGACGCTCGAGGTCGAGGATGAGTTTTGGCGGCGGCTCGATAGCGGCGGCTGCTGAGCCGTCGGGAAGCAGCTCGGACACCGGCACGGTGTAGAAGTCCGCCAATTCGGCTAGGCGCTGGACGGTGACAGCCCGGTCGCCGCGCTCGTATGAGCCGACAACGACAGCCTTCCAGCGACCACGAGACTTCTCCTCCACGCCGTGGAGTGAGAGTCCCTGCTGCTGGCGGATTGACCGCAAGCGTGAGCCCAAGGCTCGGGCGTAGTCGGTAGCCACAGTTCCTCCAAGTTGCACGTGCTCTCATGCACGGCGCGAATGCTTACTGCGATGTTACGGAGCGTGACCCTCCCGTTGCGAGCCCAGCACGTAGGCCAATCGGGCGACACTGTCCGTGATCGAAAGAGGCGCTTTCGCGACTCTCCGTGTCGTCTTGGCCCACTCGACACCGTCCGACTCACCGACGATAACCGGGTGTTCGACACCGCTCGGGAGTCCGGTAAGGTCACTCACGACCGAACTCCTTTAAGTCCGTCCTGTGAGGCGGGGAAGGGGGGCGCTGAGTGTCCGCTGCTCTGACTCCTGAAGGCACGCGCACTGTTCTTGACGGTGCTGAGATTGCCCGCGCGTTGACGCGTGTGGCCCACGAAATCGTTGAGCGCACCAAGGGCGGCGCCGACATCGTCTTACTCGGAATCCCTACTCGCGGCGTTTATCTCGCACAGCGAATCGCCGAGCGAATCCGGGGTATCGAAGGACTCGAGGTCCCGGTTGGATCCCTCGACATCACCCTTTACCGCGATGACCTGCGTCGAACTCCGGCTCGCGCGCTCCTGCCCACGACCATCCCGGCTGGCGGTATCGACGACAAGATCGTCGTCCTAGTCGACGATGTGCTATTCAGCGGGCGCACGATTCGTGCGGCCCTTGACGCCATGAACGACGTTGGCCGGCCGCGCGCTGTGCAACTTGCGGTACTGGTTGATCGCGGTCATCGCGAACTTCCGATCCGTCCAGATTACGTCGGCAAGAATATTCCGACATCCAAGGCCGAGAAGGTACACGTGCACGTGGCCGAACACGATTCCCAAGACGCAGTAGTGATCAGCGGAGATTCTGGAATCGGGGAGCAGCCATGAACCGGCACCTCCTTTCGGCTGCAGATCTCGACCGCGACAACGCCCTGCTTGTACTCGACACGGCCACCCAGTTGGCGGCCTTGACAGATCGCGCTGTGAAGAAGCTGCCGACACTGCGCGGCCGCACTGTGGTCAACCTGTTCTTTGAAGACTCAACCCGCACTCGGATTTCCTTCGAGGCCGCTGCGAAGCGGCTCTCGGCCGATGTGATCAATTTTGCGGCAAAGGGATCGAGCGTCTCCAAGGGCGAAAGCTTGAAGGACACCGCACTCACCTTGGAAGCCATGGGCGCCGATGCCGTGGTGATCCGACACAGTGCCAGTGGCGCGGCTCATCGGCTAGCGCACTCGGGCTGGATCGGCGGATCAGTTATCAACGCCGGCGATGGCACCCACGAGCACCCCACTCAGGCGCTGCTCGATGCGTACACGATGCGCCACCACCTCGCTGGCGGCACCGGCGATCTTTCTGGCCGACGCGTCACCATCGTGGGCGACGTCCTGCACAGCAGGGTCGCGCGCAGCAACGTGCTACTGCTGACCACGTTGGGCGCCGAGGTAACCCTGGTTGCGCCACCCACGCTGCTGCCCGTCGGCGTTGAGCAGTGGCCCTGCGAGACCACCTATGACCTCGACTCAGTGCTGGCCACGACTGACGCGATCATGATGCTTCGAGTCAACCGCGAACGCATGAATGCGCAGTACTTCCCGAGTGCTCGGGAGTACAGCCGTCGATATGGGCTAGACGTCAAGCGGATGAACCAACTTCCTGAGCACTCGATCGTGATGCACCCCGGTCCGATGAACCGCGGTGTCGAGATTGCCAACGATGTGGCTGACTCGGCCCGCTCGGTCATCGTCGAGCAGGTCACCAATGGAGTCAACGTCCGCATGGCGGTTCTCTACCTGCTCCTGGGCGGAGCCCAACTTGGTGCAGGATCCGAGCTCGACGCGCCCGACCCAGCAGCAGCAGTACTCACGGAGGCGACCCGATGAACCACGTCGAGACGGTCATTCGCTCGGTGCGCCCCCTTGGCGGTGCACCCGTGGATCTCGTTGTGCGCCAAGGGATTATCGCTTCCATAGAGGCCCCTAATACCAGTATTGCGGTCGACGGTGCTCTCGTCATCGACGGCACCGAGTTAGTGGCTCTGCCCGGACTTGTCGATCTGCACACTCATCTGCGAGAGCCCGGTCGTGAAGATGCTGAGACCATCGAAAGTGGCAGCCGGGCTGCTGCCGCGGGCGGGTTCACAGCTGTGTTTGCCATGGCCAACACCGATCCCGTTGCCGACACTGCTGGCACGGTTGAGCAGGTGTGGCGCCTCGGCCGTGAGGCTGGCTACGTTGACGTTCAACCGATTGGTGCAGTCACGGTCGGTTTGGCCGGCGTCGCACTCGCCGAACTGGGCGCGATGGCCGACAGTGCCGCACGCGTGCGCGTGTTCAGCGACGATGGAAAGTGTGTGCACGACGCGGTCATGATGCGTCGCGCACTCGAGTACGTAAAGGCCTTCGACGGCGTCATCGCTCAGCACGCGCAGGAGCCGCGTCTCACTGAGGGCGCGCTGATGAATGAAGGTGCGCTGTCCGGCATTCTCGGACTCACCGGCTGGCCCGCAGTGGCCGAAGAGGCGATCATCGCCCGGGATGTGCTGCTCGCCGAGCACGTCGGTTCGCAACTCCACATCTGCCACGTGTCCACCGCAGGTTCGGTCGAGATCATTCGCTGGGCTAAATCGCGGGGCATCAACGTCACGGCAGAAGTAACACCGCATCACTTACTGCTCACCGAAGACCTCGTTGCTTCATATGACCCAGTCTTCAAGGTGAATCCACCGCTTCGTTCTCATCGCGACGTTGTCGCGGTTCGCGCGGCGCTTGCTGATGGCACCATCGATGTCGTCGCCACTGATCATGCACCGCACCCCGCCGAGGACAAGGATTGCGAGTGGGCCGAGGCGGCCATGGGAATGGTGGGTTTGGAGACCGCCGTTGGCGTCGTTGCTGAGGCCATGGTGCGCACAGGGCTGATGGATTGGGCCGCAGTCGCCGATCGCATGTCCGTGCGGCCGGCTGGAATCGGGCGTTTGGCCGGACACGGTCGACCGCTCCAGGTAGGGGAGCCCGCCAACATCGTGCTGATTGATCCCAATCGAGACCAACTCGTCCAGAGGTCGATGCTGCAGAGCGAATCCCGTAATTCGCCCTACCTTGGCCGCACCTTGCCGATCACCGTGGTCGCTACCTTCTTGCGCGGTCGTGCCACTTACCTCGACGGTGCTCCCGTCCCCGCTGAGCAGGTGCGCGCATGACCTCGCTTCTGGCCACCGAGCCAGCTGTCCTCGTTCTTGAGGACGGGCGTGTGTTCCACGGACGGGCATATGGCGCCATCGGCGAGACTTACGGTGAGGCCGTCTTCACGACTGGGATGTCGGGCTACCAAGAGACCCTCACCGATCCGTCGTATCACCGACAAGTCGTGGTGCAGACCGCGCCGCATATCGGCAACTACGGCGTCAATGACGACGATGCTGAATCCCGCCGCATCTGGGTAGCCGGATACGTGGTTCGAGACCCGTCGCGCATATCGTCAAACTGGCGCGCTCAACGCACCTTGGATGCCGACCTCATCGAGCAGGGCATCGTTGGTATCAGCGACATCGATACCCGAGCCCTTACTCGGCACTTGCGCGAACGTGGCGCCATGCGAGTCGGTGTATTCAGTGGCGAATCGGCGAAGGCGCCGGTTGCTGAACTCCTCGAGCGTGTTCTCAATACGCCATCCATGGTGGGCGCCGCCCTTGCCGACGAAGTAAGTGCAACTCAGGAGTATGTAATCCCTGCAGTTGGCGATCGCCGTTTCACCGTGGCAGCAGTCGATTTGGGCATCAAGGGGGCCACGCCGCGACTCATGTCCGAGCGCGGCATCGAGGTGCATGTACTCCCATCGACAACTAGTGCTGAGCGACTTCTCGAGGTAGGTGTCGATGGCGTCTTCTTCAGCAACGGTCCTGGGGATCCAGCCACTGCTGATCACGCTGTGGCACTCGTGCAGGCAGCCCTTGCCGCGAGGCGGCCGTTGTTCGGCATTTGCTTTGGAAATCAGATTCTGGGTCGAGCGTTGGGCTTTGGCACGTACAAGCTTCGCTATGGCCATCGCGGTATCAACGTGCCGGTGTTCGATCGCCTTACGGGCACGGTTGAGATCACCGCGCAGAACCACGGCTTTGCGGTCGATGCTCCGCTGGATCGCATAAGCGACACTGCGTTCGGCCGCGCTGAGGTCAGTCATGTGTGCCTCAACGACAACGTCGTGGAAGGTCTGCGCTGCCTCGATGTGCCAGCCTTTTCGGTGCAGTATCACCCCGAAGCCGCCGCTGGTCCGCACGATTCTGCCTACTTGTTCGATCGGTTCTGCGACTTAATGGAGACCAACCGTGCCTAAGCGCGAAGATCTGCGGTCGGTCATGGTGATCGGCTCCGGTCCGATCGTCATCGGCCAGGCCTGTGAGTTCGACTACTCCGGTACTCAGGCGTGTCGAGTTCTTAAGGCCGAGGGCTTGCGGGTGGTGCTGGTCAACAGCAATCCGGCAACGATCATGACCGACCCTGAGTTCGCCGATGCCACCTACGTCGAGCCCATCACCCCAGAGTATGTCGAGAAGATCATCGCCCGTGAGCGTCCCGACGCTCTACTCGCGACTCTTGGTGGGCAGACCGCTCTGAACACCGCAATGGCACTGCACGCATCAGGAGCACTTGAGCGATACAACGTTGAACTTATCGGGGCCAATGTCGAGGCGATCGAGGCCGGCGAGAACCGTGAGAAGTTCAAGGCGATCGTCGGGCTGATCAACGATCGAGGGCTTAAGGCAGAGTCGGCCAAGTCTGTCGTGTGTCACACGATGGACGAATGCGTTGACGGCGCGGTTGTGCTCGGGTATCCGGTGGTGGTTCGTCCCTCGTTCACGATGGGTGGGGCCGGATCTGGTATGGCCTACAACGAGAACGACTTACGGCGCATTGCGGGTGCTGGCCTGGCTGCATCTCCCACCACAGAAATCTTGCTTGAAGAGTCCATCTTGGGCTGGAAAGAGTTCGAACTCGAACTCATGCGCGACTCCAAGGACAACGTCGTCGTGATCTGTTCCATTGAGAACATCGATCCAATGGGCGTGCACACCGGCGACTCCATCACAGTCGCGCCGGCCCTGACCCTCACTGACCGCGAGTACCAGCACATGCGCGATGTTGGTATCGCGGTGATTCGCGAGGTCGGAGTCGACACTGGCGGCTGCAATATCCAGTTTGCGATCAACCCCGATGACGGCCGGATGATCGTGATCGAGATGAACCCTCGCGTATCCAGGTCGTCGGCGCTTGCCTCTAAGGCCACCGGCTTCCCGATCGCGAAGATCGCCGCGAAACTTGCGGTTGGTTACACGCTCGATGAAATCCCCAACGACATCACCAAGGAAACCCCAGCGAGTTTTGAGCCGGCGCTCGACTACGTCGTGGTCAAGGTTCCCCGGTTCGCCTTCGAGAAGTTCCCACTGGCCGATGCCACTTTGACGACCACCATGAAAAGTGTCGGCGAAGCAATGGCGATCGGACGCAACTTCACCGAGGCGATGCAAAAGGCGCTGCGTTCAGTCGAGCGCAAGGACGCGCCGTTCTCGTTCGCGACTATCCCAGCCCAGATCGATGTCGCACGTTTGACCGATGAGATCCGAGTGCCGCACGACGGACGCATGCACAAGGTTCAACAGGCGATGTGGGGCGGTGCCACCGTGGCCGAGATCCACGAGGCCACCGATATTGATCCTTGGTTCCTTGATCAGATCGCCTTACTCAACGAGATCGGCGCCGAACTCGTTGCGGCGTCAGAGATTTCGCCGCAGTTGCTGCGCCTGTGCAAGCGGCATGGATTTTCTGACTCGCAGATCGCCGCTGCCCGCGGTGTCTCCGAGAGTGTCATCCGCGAACTTCGCTACGAACTCGATATCCGTCCGGTCTTCAAGACGGTCGATACATGTGCCGCTGAGTTCGCAGCCCGCACGCCGTATCACTACTCGTCCTACGACGAGGAGACCGAGGTTGCGCCGCGCGAGACTCCGGCTGTGATCATCTTGGGTTCGGGGCCAAACCGAATCGGGCAGGGCATCGAGTTCGACTACTCGTGCGTTCACGCAAGCCTCACCCTGCGCGAAGCTGGCTACGACACAATCATGATCAACTGCAACCCAGAGACGGTGTCTACCGACTACGACACCTCGAGCCGGTTGTACTTCGAGCCACTCACCCTTGAGGACGTGCTTGAGGTGTATCACGCCGAGGCTGCGGCAGGGCCGATCGCTGGCGTCATCGTCCAACTCGGCGGCCAAACGCCTTTGGGCCTTGCGCAGGCGCTGAAGGATGCCGGCGTTCCTATCGTGGGTACAAGCCCCGAAGCGATTCACCTCGCTGAGGAGCGGGGTGCTTTCGGTCGGGTTCTCGACGAGGCCGGGCTGCCCTCACCTGCGCACGGAATGGCCACCAGTTATGACGAGGCTGCGGCAATCGCAGATCGCATTGGGTATCCCGTGCTGGTGCGTCCGTCCTATGTGCTCGGCGGGCGCGGAATGGAGATCGTCTACGACGAAGCCATGCTTCGCGGCTACATCGACCGCGCCACCGACATCACACCCGAGCATCCAGTGCTCGTTGATCGCTTCCTTGACGATGCGATCGAGATCGACGTCGATGCGCTCTATGACGGCACCGAGTTGTTCCTTGGGGGAGTCATGGAGCACATCGAAGAGGCCGGCATCCACTCCGGTGACTCAGCATGTGCGCTGCCGCCCATAACTTTGGGGCACGCAGAGATGATCCGGATTCGTCGATCCACCGAGGCGATTGCGCGCGGTGTCGGGGTGATCGGGCTCCTCAACGTCCAGTACGCGTTGGCTGGCGACGTGCTCTACGTTCTTGAGGCCAATCCGCGGGCGTCGCGTACCGTTCCGTTCGTCGCCAAGGCGACCGGAGTCGCACTGGCGAAGGCAGCGGCGCGCGTCACCATGGGCGCCACCATCGCGCAGTTGCGCGCCGAAGGGTTGCTTCCCGCAGTAGGCGATGGCGGAACGATTCCGATTGGTGCACCGATTGCAGTCAAGGAAGCTGTGCTGCCGTTTGGTCGCTTCCATGGCGTCGACACCGTGCTCGGTCCGGAGATGCGCTCTACCGGCGAGGTCATGGGCATTGATTCTGACTTTGGCACTGCTTTCGCGAAATCGCAGACCGCGGCGTACTCATCAGGTTTGCCCACGAGCGGGCGCGCCTTCGTCTCGGTGGCTAACCGCGACAAGAGGTCGATGATCTTCCCGGTGAAGCGATTGGCCGACCTAGGTTTCGAGATCATGGCCACCGAAGGCACCGCGGAAGTCTTGCGCCGCAACGGAGTGAAGGCCACTGTCCTGCGAAAACTTCATGCTGGTCGGGGCGAGAACGGCGAACCCACAACCGTCGACGCGATCCTGGCCGGCGATATCGCCCTGATCGTCAACACGCCATACGGAGTCGGCGCCCGGCTCGACGGCTACGAGATTCGCACTGCCGCCGTTGCTCGTGGCGTCCCCTGCATCACCACGATTCAAGGCTTGGCGGCAACCGTTCAGGGCATTGAGGCGCTGCTCGCGGGTGAGATCGGGGTCCGCTCGTTACAGGAATGGACAGCCGATCTTGCGGCTTTACGTGCGGCGCAGTCCACCAGTGGGCCAGGATCATCCGACACGAGCGGCGAGCGCCAGGATGGGGCCTACTAATGGCATGGCAAGGTAAGCCCGGTCCACTTCAGGTCACCGGCGAAGTACTCGGCTTGCGTCGAGCCGGCGACTATCACGTGCTGACCCTCACTGCGCCAGGCATTCCCGAACTCACTAAGCCTGGCCACTTTGTTGCCCTCGCAGTCGGCGGGCAGTCGTCCTCGATGTTGTTGCGTCGAGCCTTCTCGGTCCACAGCGTGCAAAGTCGCGGGGTCTATGGCGGCACTCTTGACATCGTGTTCGCGGCCAGCGGTAAGGGCACCGAGTGGCTCGCCAAGCTCCATCGCAGCGACACCGTCGACATCGTCGGACCACTTGGTCGGCCATTCGCGCTGCCTAAGACTCCGGTGCCCTGCGTGCTGGTCGCGGGCGGATACGGCTCGGCGCCGATGTTCATGCTGGCCGACGCTCTGCGGGCTCGGGGCTGTCGGGTCGACGTGGTTCTCGGCGCCGCCACAGAGTCGAAACTCTTCGGGGTACTCGATGCCAAGCGAATTGCGTCCACTCTGACTATCACCACCGACGACGGTTCGCTTGGTGAGCGCGGGCGGGTCACCGATGTCCTTCCGGGCGTGCTTACCCGCACCGATGCTGACGTTGTCTACGCCTGTGGGCCGATGGGGATGCTCAGTGCGGTCGCGAAGATGGCGACCGCGTTCGGCGCCTACTCACAGTGCGCGGTCGAGGAATCCATGGCGTGTGGCATCGGTATCTGTATGACCTGCGTCCTGCCGGTCATTGGCGATGACGGTGTCACTCGGATGGTGCGATCTTGTACCGATGGCCCGATCTTTCGCGGTGATCGGGTGCGCTGGGACGATGTCGACACGATTCCCAGTGATGCACTCGGCGCACCAGTAACGAAGGGGCACTGATGACTCGCGCAGTGATCACTCATGGACCCAGGCCTGGTGTCACCACGCACTTGCCCGAGGTCGATATGCGTACCTCGATCGCGAATCTGGATTTGCCCTCACCTGTGCTCACGGCTTCGGGTTGTTCGGCTTCTGGCCGCGAGCTCGATCAGTTCTTCGACATCACCCAGATCGGTGCGATCGTCACTAAGAGCATCATGATGAACGCGCGGTCGGGGCGCCCGACCCCGCGCATGGCCGAGACTCCCAGCGGGATGCTCAACTCAATTGGGCTACAAGGCCCAGGCATCGACTCGTTCCTTGACAATGACCTGCCCTGGCTGGTTGCACGGGGTGCCCGCGCTGTGGTGTCCATCGCTGGTGGCTCCGTTGACGAGTACACGCGCCTGGCGTCACGGCTTCGTCACGTGAGCGACATCGCGGCCATCGAGGTCAACATCTCCTGCCCCAACGTCGAGTCGCGTGGTCAGGTGTTCGCCTGCGACCCGCTCGCGGCCGCCGAGGTCATCACGTCAGTTCGTCGCAATACGGCGCCCGGAATTCCCGTGCTGGCCAAGCTTTCTCCCGATGTCACCGACATTGTGGCGGTGGCCCGCGCGGTGGTGAGCGCAGGCGCTGACGGCCTTTCGATGATCAACACCCTGTTGGGCATGGTCATCGACACCGACACCATGCGGCCCGCACTCGCCGGTGTCACCGGCGGCCTGTCCGGTCCGGCGATTCGGCCGGTGGCTGTCCGCTGTGTGTATCAAGTGCATGCCGCGCTGCCACACGTGCCTATCTTGGGTATGGGCGGTATTCGCACCGGACTTGATGCGCTGGAGTTCCTGCTGGCCGGCGCGAGCGCAGTCAGCGTGGGCACAGTGACGTTCAACGATCCGTCAGCGCCAGCCCGGGTCGCACGCGAGTTGGCGGTTGCCCTAGCCGAGCGCGGTTTCGACAGCGTCGGTGCTGCCGTGGGCTATGCGCACCGCCCGCCTGAGCCGCACTCAATGCCAGGTGGCGCGGTTGCGGTGCATCCAGAAACTGCGGTACCTCCTGTTGCTGACTCCGAGATTGCCTCCGGAGTCGAAGGATGAGCGAGTTGGCACCCATTGCGATCGCCCTTGATGGCCCTGATCTGGACACAGTGTCGGCTTGGGCGCGTGCCGCAGCGCCCTTCGTCTCGACGATGAAGGTGGGCCTCGAGACTTACCTTCGCGATGGCGACGACGCGGTGCATCGGATTCGTCAGGCCTCTGGGGGCCGAGACATCTTCTTGGATCTCAAACTTCACGACATCCCCAACACGGTTGCTGGGGCCGCGCGTTCTATCGCACACTTGCGCCCTGCCTATCTCACTGTGCATGCAAGCGGTGGCGCCGCCATGGTGCGGGCGGCCGTCGAGGCACTACCTGATACTCGAATCACTGCAGTCACGGTCCTCACCTCGTTGGACGCGCAGGATCTCCACCTCATCGGACTACGCGGACCAGCTATCGATGCCGCCTGTCGCCTTGCGGTACTTGCTGTTTCGGCTGGTGCCAGAGCGATCGTGTGTTCGCCCCAGGAGGTCGCGGCGATCCGGGCCGTGGTCGATCGCGACATCGTGCTGATCACGCCGGGAGTGCGACCGCGTGGCGCTGACCTTGGCGATCAAGCCAGAGTGGCGACTCCCGAACAGGCCTTGGCCGATGGCGCCGACCTCTTGGTCATCGGCCGTCCCATCACCGCTGCCGCTGATCCGGGCGCTGCCGCGGCCGCCTTAGCTGCTTCACTGCGATAACAGTTCTTTCTTATTAAGTTCGCGATCTCCCCTTTCTCCACAGCCTGTGGCTCGCTATGGTCTGGCAAGCGAGTTCCCAACGAGAGGACGAACATGGCCCTGCCTTCACTCACTCCCGAGCAGCGCTCCGCCGCACTGGATAAGGCAGCCGAAGCGCGACGCATTCGAGCTGAGGTCAAGAACCGGCTCAAGCGTTCGGGGGCCTCGATCAGCGATGTCATCACCGCGGGTCAGACCGACGACATCATCGGCAAGATGAAGGTGTCCGCCCTGCTCGAGTCAATGCCCGGGGTTGGGAAGGTGCGGGCCGCGGAAATCATGGAGCGGTTGCACATTGCTGACAACCGTCGCGTTCGCGGTTTGGGTACTCACCAGGCTGCTGCGCTGCATAAGGAGTTTTTCGGCTGAGCGCGCGATTGACAGTCCTATCCGGGCCATCCGGGGTGGGTAAGAGCACGGTGGTCGCTCACATGCGAGCCACCCGCCCCGATGTCTGGGTCTCGGTTTCGGCGACCACTCGACACCCGAGGCCCGGGGAGATCGACGGCGTCTCCTATCAATTCGTCGATCGCGCGCAGTTCGAGCGGATGATCGAAGTTGGCCAGTTCCTCGAGTACGCAGAGTTCGCGGGCAATTTCTATGGCACGCCGCGGGCTCCGGTCGAGCAGCGGCTAGCGGTCGGGCAGCCGGTGTTGCTCGAAATCGAGTTGCAAGGTGCTCGTCAGGTGCGCGAATCGATGCCCGGGGCCTTGTTGGTGTTTCTGGCTCCTCCTTCCTGGGACGAATTGGTGCGTCGACTCACCGCTCGCGGCACCGAAGATCCAGCGGTAATTACTCGCCGATTGGACTCCGCGAGAGTGGAAATGGCCGCCGAGCCGGAGTTCGATGCGACCGTGGTGAACGCGTCGGTCGAAGAGGCAGCCGCCGCCTTGGTAGGGTTGATGCAGTTGCCGTCTGTAGACAGCCGCCGCGTCGATGGTTCTTAACCAGATGCGCGCGTTGAATACGACGTCAGATCCGGGGACCCCGCGGTCCTCACCTGTACTCCTCAACCGAAAGGCGCCCTCGTGACCCGCACCGCTGCTGCCCCTGAGGGCATCACCAATCCGCCCATCGACGAACTCCTCGAGGCGACCGACTCCAAGTACTCGCTGGTCATCTACGCGTCCAAACGAGCACGCCAGATCAACGCCTACTACTCGCAGCTCGGTGAGGGCCTGCTTGAGTACGTCGGACCGCTGGTCGACACTCACGTTCAGGAAAAGCCCTTGTCGATCGCCCTGCGCGAGATCAACGCTGGGCTGCTCAGTTCCACCCCGATCGATCCTGAAACACTGGCCGAAGTTCCGCCAGTCTCGTGAACCATCGCGACGATCCCGTCGCCAACGTCCGCCCACAACGTGTGGTGCTGGGCGTGGGTGGCGGGATCGCCGCGTATAAGGCGGCAGAACTTCTGCGCCGATTCACCGAAGCTGGGTATGACGTCACGGTCGTGCCGACTCGTGCCGCGTTGAAATTCGTCGGCGAAGCCACCTGGTCCGCGCTGTCCGGGAAGCCCGCTACGGCTGAAGTGTGGGATGACGTCCACGACGTGCCGCACGTACGGCTTGGTCAGGAAGCCGACCTTGTGGTCGTCGCGCCGGCCACTGCCGACCTGCTAGCGCGAGCAGCGAGTGGGCTCGCCGATGACTTGCTTGCCAACGTACTGCTCACTGCGCGCTGTCCGATCGTGATGGCTCCGGCCATGCACACCGAGATGTGGGAGCACCCTGCCACGCGGGCGAATGTTGCCACCTTGCGAGCTCGCGGCATTGTTGTTCTCGATCCTGCTGTCGGCCGGTTGACCGGTGCCGATACCGGCCCGGGTCGCCTCCCTGATCCTGGCGCGATTGCCCAGGTGTGCTTTGCAGTGCTGGCTGGTCAGCCGCGCGATCTGGCCGGTTGTCGGGTCGTCGTGTCTGCCGGTGGCACGCAGGAACCCCTGGATCCGGTTCGCTTCCTCGGCAACCGAAGCAGCGGAAAGCAGGGCTATGCACTCGCGTCAGCGGCGGCGGCCAGAGGTGCGGCCGTGGTTGTTGTCGCCGCGAACGTTGCCCTCGACGATCCGGCCGGCTGCACAATTGTGCGAGTCAGCACTGCCGAAGAACTCCGAGTGGTGATGCTCGCGCAGGCCGTTGGCGCCGACGTCGTGGTGATGGCCGCCGCGGTCGCCGACTTTCGACCGGCCCAATCTGCGGCGCACAAGATCAAGAAGGACGACTCTGGCTCGGTGCCCGTCATCGAGCTCGAGCGGACTGCCGATGTTCTCGCCGAACTCGTCCAGGTCCGTGCAGCGTCTGCGTCAAACGCGGCTCAACTGATCGTCGGCTTCGCGGCCGAGACCGGCGATGAGTCGAACTCGGTCATCGATCACGGCTGGGTCAAGTTGCGACGCAAGGGCTGTGACCTCTTGGTGGTCAATGACGTGAGTGAGGGCCGGGCTTTTGGCACCGACACCAACGAGGTCACGATCCTGACCCGGACAGGTGCCACCATCGAGGTTCCGCCTGGCTCGAAGTCCGAGATTTCCAGCGCGATCTGGGATGCCGTATCCGCAGTGCTCGCCACTCCCTAGCCCGTCGGGGCCCGCCAGACCGCAGCGTTGCTGCCCGATCGGGCTAGACTCAGCCCACTGTCTTTCTCTCAAGGAGCGAGTGCCTTGGCCCGTCGTCTGTTCACGTCCGAATCGGTCACTGAAGGCCACCCGGACAAGATCGCTGACCAGATCAGCGACACCATCCTCGACGCGATGCTCGGGCAAGATCCCCGCAGTCGTGTTGCAGTCGAGACCCTGATCACCACCGGGCAGGTACATGTGGCCGGCGAGGTCACGACCTCCGGTTGGGTCGACATCCCGAGCCTGGTTCGAGAGAAGATCCTGGAAATCGGCTATGACTCGAGCAAGAAGGGCTTTGACGGCGCTTCGTGCGGCGTCAACGTCTCGATCGGTTCACAGAGTGCCGATATCGCCCAGGGCGTTGACGACGCAATCGAAGAGCGCGAGGGCCACTCAACCGACGAACTCGACCGGCAGGGCGCTGGTGATCAGGGTTTGATGTTTGGCTACGCATGCGACGACACCCCTGAGCTCATGCCACTGCCGATCCACCTGGCCCATGACATCGCCCGCCGCTTGTCGGCCGCTCGCAAGGACGGCTCGATTCCCTACCTGCGTCCCGACGGCAAGACCCAGGTCACCATCGAGTACGACGAGGACGACAAGGCTGTTCGCCTCGACACAGTTGTCGTCTCGAGCCAGCACGCTGCTGACATTGACCTGGCCACCTTGCTCGCCCCCGACATCGCTGAACTCGTCGTCGCACCGGCACTCGAAGGCTTGTCGATCGACACCGAAGGTTTCCGTCTTCTGGTCAACCCCACTGGCCGTTTCGAAATCGGCGGACCAATGGGCGACGCTGGGCTCACTGGCCGCAAGATCATTGTTGACACCTATGGCGGCATGGCTCGCCATGGTGGCGGCGCGTTCTCCGGGAAGGACCCATCAAAGGTCGACCGGTCGGCGGCGTACGCAATGCGCTGGGTCGCCAAGAATGTTGTCGCTGCAGGTCTGGCTCGACGCTGCGAGGTTCAGGTCGCCTATGCGATCGGCAAGGCGCACCCAGTGGGTGTCTTCGTCGAGACGTTCGGCACCGGTGTGATGGCCGATTCCGACATCCAGACCGCAGTGCTCGCCGTCTTCGATCTGCGTCCGGCGGCCATCATCCGCGACCTTGATCTACTTCGTCCGATCTACTCGCAAACTGCTGCGTATGGTCACTTCGGTCGCGAACTTCCGGACTTCACGTGGGAGCGCACCGACCGCGCGGTGGATCTCAAGGCTGCGGCCGGCAACTAAGCAGCCGGCAACTTAGGCAAGTGAGCACTTAGGCAAGTGAGCACTTCGGCAAGTGAGCAATTCGGCACTGAGCAATTCGGCACTGAGCATGGGGTGTTCGTGAGCAGAGGCGCTGATGACCCGAATTGAACTACTCACCGGCCGCTTGCTGATGCGTGCGTGGCGCGACTCTGACATCGAGCCGTTCGCGGCACTCAATAGCGATCCACAGGTGATGCGCTGGTTTCCCGCTGCCGTCTCGAAGGCTGCGACCGAGCAGATGGTCGCTCGGCTCGACGAGGTGCACGCGCGCTTGGGCTTCACACTCTGGGCTGTTGAGGTGCTTGAGTCCGAGCGTGGGCCTGCCGACTTCGTGGGCTTCGTCGGCCTGATCGAGGCCTCGTTCGATCCGCCATTTCCACACGCCCTGCCATGCGTCGAGGTGGGGTGGCGTCTGGCGGCGCCTTGGTGGGGGCTGGGTATCGCCACCGAAGCAGCGCAAGCGGCTCTGCAGCATGGGTTTTCGGCTGCGGCGTTGACGGAGATTGTGTCGTTCACGGTTCCGCCAAATCTGCAGTCGCAGCGGGTTATGCAGAAGCTGGGCATGCGTTATGACGGCGTCTTCACCCATCCTCGGGCACAGCCAACGAACTGGTGGGCACCACACGTGCTTTACCGCATCGCTGTGCAAGACCAGCGAGGCGACGTCGGGTACCGGCCAGATGAGCGCGTTGACGGACCTTTGCGGTAGAACTTCGTAGGTGAGCACCGAGCCTGAGCAACTAGCGCTGGTTGCGGCCAAGGTGAAACGGGTCCGCACACCGCCAGGGCCGGCATCGGTTGACCCCATCGCTCGGGTCGCGGTTGATAATCCGCTGCCTCATCTGGATCGAACCTTCGACTACGTAGTTCCAGAGCCCCTGTCTGAAGCCGCGCGGCCGGGAGTGCGCGTGCGTGTTCGGTTCTCAGGCAAGTTGGTCGACGGCTGGGTACTCGAGCGAGTCGCAGCTTCGGACCATGTTGGCCGGCTTGAACGAGTCGCCAAGGTGGTCAGCGCCGATCCAGTTCTCACCCCCGAGATCGCCCACCTCGTCCGCGCAGTCGCCGATCGGTGGGCTGGTACTTTCGCCGACGTCCTGCGTGCAGCGGTGCCGCCTCGACACGCGGCCAGCGAAGCCGCAGCCGATGCACTCACCTCAGCGCCAGCAACACCGATCACTCGACCCCCGCTGTCGCCACTGTGGGCGGCTTATCAAGGTGGACCTGCACTGGTCGACCGAATCGCTGATCCACACACTCCGTGGAGCACCATGAGCCCAGGGCCACGGGCCATCTGGACCACTGCGCCGGGCGATGAGCCCGAGGAAGCGATCGCGCACTTGGCCGCCGCGGCGGCCTCAGCCGGCCGTGGCGTGCTGATCGTCGCCCCCGATGCTCGCGATGTCGCTCGCCTCAGCGCCGCGCTAACGGCTGCGCTGGGCCCAAGTGCGCACAGCGTGCTGAGCGCTGACGTAGGTCCAGGTGCCAGGTATCGCGCGTTCCTCGATGTTCGACGCGCTCGCGTTCGGGTCGTGGTGGGTACGCGGGCATCGGTGTTCGCACCTGTGGCGGATCTCGGTCTCATCGTGCTCTGGGACGACGGTGATGACAGCCTCGTCGAGCCGCATGCTCCCTATTGGCATGCTCGCGAGGTACTCGTGATGCGAGCCGACTTCCTCGGTGCGGCGATGGTCGTGGGTTCGACCTCCCGATCAGTCGACGCTGCCGCTCTAGTCGAAACCGGTTGGGCGCGTTCAGTTGTGGTGCCGCGAGCCGAGGTCCGCCGGCGCGCGCCCCGTATGGTTACGACCGGATCCGAGGACGAACTCGCACGTGACGAGGCGGCGCGCAGTGCCCGGTTGCCACATATCGGCTGGCAAACCGCTAAGGAAGCCCTCACTCGTGGCCCTGTGCTCGTGCAGGTACCTCGGCGCGGTTACGTTCCGGCGCTGTCCTGCCAAACTTGTCGAAGTGCAGCCCGATGTACGAACTGCCATGGGCCCATCAGTGTGAGCAGTGGGCAGGCAGTGCCAGCGTGCTCGTGGTGCGGACTTTCGGCCGGTGATTGGCGTTGCACGACGTGCCGCGGGCGGCGTCTGCGCGCGGTCTCGATCGGTGAAGGACGCACGGCCGAGGAGTTGGGGCGGGCTTTTCCAGGGGTGACAGTTCGCACCTCTGGGCGCTCAGCCAGTGGCGAGGGCGTGCTGTCCGACGTTGATGACCGGCCAGCCTTGGTGGTGTGCACACCAGGTGCTGAGCCCAGGGCCAAGGGTGGCTACGCGGCCGCATTGATTCTCGATGCCCGCATCATGCTCGACCGACTTGATCTGCGCGCGGGTGAGGAAGCTGTTCGTCGATGGAGTGCTGCGGTTTCTCTGGTGCGCGGCGCAGCGGACGGGGGAGTGGTGGTGCTGGTTGCTGATCCGACCTTGGCCGCGGTGCAGGCGATTGTCCGTAGCGACCCGGATGGCTTTGCGGAGCGAGAACTCGTCGAACGGCAGCAGGTCAATCTCCCGCCGGCTGCCCGTGTCGCCGAACTTGTCGGCCTCCCTGACGACATTGCTGATCTGCTGCGCCACCTGATTTTGCCTGATGGCGCAGTCGTGCACGGTCCCGTTGCGCATGAGTCGGGCCGACGCCCACGCGCAGGTGAGCCGCGCGCTCGGGCACTTATCGTCGCGCCGGTTTCCACTGGTGGTGCGCTTGCGATGTCCCTGCGGGCGGCCGCGGCAATCCGCAGCGCCCGTAAGGAGGGCAGCCCCGTGGTGGTTCGCCTAGACCCCCGACCCATGAGCTAGCGGGCAGTGTGCGCTGCATCTGCCGGCCTATAACTGCTCGGGCGATACCGCGTCGTCCGCTATGGCCTGCGCGGTCGGTCGTCGCCATAGGAGCCACGCGACGGCCAGCACCGCCAGAGCGCCCACAAGTGTGATGACGATCGGGCCGGTGAGCGAGGTCGTCGCCTCGCTCACCGGTTGCGCCTGCCTTTCTAGGTAGTCAAAGCCAACGACCGCCGAAACTGGATGGCCATCAACGGATACGACGCGGTACTCGATGGAGTAGTGGCCGGGCACTGTGATGGGCTTAAGGCGCTGGGTCACCGTGCTGTTCACGATGTTTGGTGGCCCAGATTCCACATGTTGACCGTTCGGGGCTAGGACCACGACAGCGTTGCCCACGTCTTGGACGTTCTCATCGAAGGTGAGGACGATTTCGGTTGGGGTGGTTTGGGTCAAACTTTGATCAGCGGGCACGACACTGACCAGGCCGCTGTGCGCGTATGCCGGGGAGATGCTGTGCGCAGCTATGAGCAGGGTGAACGTTGCGGCGCACAGTAGGCGGACGCACTGGTGGGCGCTGCCTCGCACTTTCGGGGTGCGTCCTTGATCTCCCAGTGTCAGTTCAGATGGCAGAAATCGCATGGTCGGCACGATACAACGCGACCTCATCTGGCGTTGGCTGCGCTGGCTGGGGCGACCGAGTTAGCCAAAGATCGGGCGGGTAGCCATGCCGGTTGAAGGTCGCCGGTGTCACGAAGAGGTCTTAGGTGTCCGTAGACTGAGGGTCCGATCATGTAGGCAAGGAGTGTCGCTCGTGGCTGTCAAGCCCATTCGTTTGTTCGGGGACCCGGTCCTGACCACTCCGGCTGAGCCGGTCGTGACCTTCGACAAAGAACTGCGCAAGTTGGTTGCCGATCTCACCGACACGATGATGGACGCACCCGGTTCCGGTCTCGCCGCGCCACAACTCGGTGTGAGTCTTCGTGTTTTCACCTATGACGTCGAGGACGTCATAGGTCACCTCATCAACCCGGTGCTTGACCTATCGGATGAGACCCAAGAAGGCGACGAAGGCTGTCTGTCCCTACCGAACCTCGCGTTCAACACCCGCCGGGCGCACCGCGCTGTGGCTAGAGGTATGAACATGTACGGCGAGCCGATCGTGATCGAGGGCACCGACTGGCTCGCCCGCTGCGTGCAGCATGAGACCGATCATCTCGATGGCATCATGTTCATTGATCGACTCGATGCCGAGACTCGCAAGGAAGCGATGAAGGCGATTCGCGAGGCCGACTGGTTCGGTGAGGGCGCCCACGAGGTCAAGTACTCACCACACCGCATCTCCGAGCGCTGGCTGTAGCCGGGCTGCTTGTGCGTCTTGTATTCGCGGGAACCCCGGCCGTTGCGCTGCCGTCGCTGCGCGCCTTGCTCGCCTCGTCGCACGAAGTCGTCGCTGTAGTCTCCCGACCCGATGCCCCGGCCGGACGTGGTCGAACCCTTACCGCCTCGCCGGTTGCCGCACTTGCGCGATCGCTCGACATCGAGGTGCTCACTCCTGATTCGCCCAGTGATCCTGGATTCAGTTCTCGCCTCCGCGAGTTGGCGCCGGACTGCTGCCCGGTCGTGGCTTATGGGGCGCTGATCCCAGCATCGGTTCTGGATCTGCCTCGATATGGCTGGGTCAACCTGCACTTTTCGCTACTGCCCGCGTGGCGAGGTGCGGCCCCGGTGCAGCATGCGATCTGGCACGGCGACGACGTCACTGGCGCAACTACCTTCCGGCTCGACCAAGGGCTCGACACCGGCCCGATCTTCGGGGTCGTCACCGAGTCGGTCAGGCCGGCTGACACGGGCGGTGAATTGCTGGATCGACTCTCCGAATCCGGGGCGGGCCTGCTCATCGCGACCATGGATGGCATCGCGGCTGGCGCCCTGGTTGCGTTGTCACAGACTACTGATGGGGTCAGCGCGGCCCCCAAGATCAGTGTCACTGACGCGAAGATCGACTGGACGCAGCCGGCAATTGGCGTTGATCGACAGGTTCGCGCCTGCACCCCTGAGCCTGGTGCTTGGACTACCTCACAAGGTCAGCGACTCGGCCTTGGCCCGGTGCGGATCAGCCTCGGCGATTCTGGACTCGCGCCTGGTGAGTTGTCAGTTGAGAAGTCCCGCGTACTGGTCGGAACCGCAACAGCAGCAGTCGTTTTGGGCGATGTTCGGCCGTCCGGCAAGAAGTCGATGGCCGCTGCCGACTGGGCGCGCGGTGCCCGTCCCGTCGCAAGCGAGGTCCTAGGCGCATGAGTGAGCCCCGACGTCCCAACCGCCCCGTACAGTGGCGACCCGACCGCCGTCCGGTAGACCCGTCCAGGCTGGCTGCCTACGACGTGCTGCGCGCTGTCGACCGCGACTCCGCTTACGCCAACCTCGCGGCCCCCAAGATCATTGCCGACGCCGATCTGCACGGTCGCGACGCCGCTTTCGCGACCGCGATTGCGTATGGCACGTTGCGCTGGCGAGGCTTCCTCGATGCCGTCATCGCGGCGTGTTCTGACCGACCGCTCGAGCAGATGGACGCGAATGTCCTTGACGTTCTGCGGCTTGGCGCGCATCAGCTCCTGTTCCTGCGTACTCCGCCGCACGCGGCCGTGGGCGAAAACGTGCAGCTTGCTCGCCTCGTCGGTGGGGAATCGCGTGCCGGCTTCGTCAATGCTGTTCTTCGTCGGGTCGGCGAGCGAGATCTCGATACCTGGGTCGCGGAGGTCGCTCCGGTAGCGGCGCAAGACCCGATCGGCCACTTAGCGGTCGCGCAGTCCCATCCGCGCTGGATCGTGCAGGCGCTGTTCGACTCGTTGACGTCATGGCGCAGGGCAACCCCGGATCAGCCGGTGTCGTGGGCCGAGATCGAAGACCTGCTCGTCATCAACAATGAGCCCGGTGAGGTCACCTTGGTCGCCCGGCCAGGTCGAAGCCGGGTTGACGACCTCCTCGACCTTCCCGGGGCGCGTCCGGGGCGTTGGTCGCCCTACGCAGCCGTCTTGGAGTCCGGAGCTCCCGGTGATATCGCCGAGGTGCGCAGTGGCGATGTGGGAGTGCAAGACGAAGGCAGCCAACTGGTGACTTTGGCCCTCGCGCGGGTTCCTGTGTCGGGGAGTGACCGACTTTGGCTCGACATGGCCGCCGGGCCTGGCGGTAAGGCAGCGCTGCTGGCCGGCCTCGCCTACGAACGCGGCGCGGCGCTACTTGCTGCAGACCGTGCGCCGCATCGAGCCCAACTCGTCGCGCAGGCTCTCGACGGAGCACCGGGATCGCGCCTGACTATCGCCGCAGATGGCACTCAAGGGCCTTGGCTTCCCGGTACTTTCGACCGCGTTCTACTCGACGCACCGTGCACCGGTTTGGGCGTGCTGCGTCGACGCCCCGAGGCTAGGTGGCGTCGTACCCAGGCTGATGTGTCTGAGTTGGCGAGCCTGCAGCGCCAACTCTTGGCGTCGGCAATCGATGCCGTACGTATCGGCGGTGTGGTCGGCTATGTCACTTGCTCGCCGCATCTGGCCGAGACCGAGATGGTGGTCGACGATGCGATGGGCGATGGTCTGGTCGAACGTATTGATGCCCGGCCGCTCCTACCCGAACTGGCCGACCTCGGTTTCGGCCCAGACATTCGACTCTGGCCGCACATTCACGGAACCGACGGAATGTATCTGGCACTGCTGCGCCGCGTCCGATAGCGGCTGTCAGTCATCAAGTGGGCGCCAGCCGCGCCGGGCAGTGATTCTGAGGCTCCCGAGGCTCCCGAGGCTCCTCAGGATCCTCAGAATCCTCAGAATCCTCAGCCGACCTGCTGGCCGGGGAGTCCGGCCCACACTCGCGGTGGGGTCGTGGCCACCTGATCGCGTCCATTGGTTTTGGCTCGGTGGATCGCTTCGTCGGCTGCGGCAATCAGGTTCACCAACCCTGGATGGTGCAACGAGTCGGCGACCCCGATGCTCACTGTGACCTTGAGGCCGGAGGCGACCTCCTCCCAGGGGTGATCTCGTACGGCGTCGCAGACGCGCTGGCAGAGCACCACGGCGTCTTCGACCGACGTCTCGGGCATGACGATGAGGAACTCCTCGCCGCCATAGCGTGAGACCCGATCCGAACGACGCGCTCCATCGGTCAAGATGTTGGCGAAGCGTCGCAGTACTTCGTCGCCGATGGAGTATGAGAAGTTATCGTTCACGTTCTTGAACCAGTCGAGGTCGGCGATGGCCAAAGACAGCGGCCGTTGGTATCTCTCGGCTCCGGCGATCAGGGACGGCAACTCCTCATTGGAGAAGCGCCGGTTGTGGAGCCCGGTCAGAGCGTCGCGAACCGACAGCGCGGCAAGGCGCGAGACCAACTCGTCTCGTTGTGTGAGCGCGGAAAGGACCTCGCGCGTGCGCTCCTCGACCCGACTCTCGAGCTCGGCGCTGTATATCCGCAGTTCGGCCGCGGCGTGCTCGGCCAGTTGTGCGGACGCATCAGCTCGCACGGATTCGCGCCTCATAGCTCTCGCGGCTAGCAGCGCGCTGACCACGATTGCCACGAGCACGAGGGCCGACACCGTAGCCAGCATTCGCGGGCTCGTCGCCAGAAGGCGTTCGGGGTAAAGGACTATGCCGCCCAGGGCAACTATCGAAGTCACCGTGGGCACCGCTACCCATGCGAGCTTGTGACGGGTTGGCGTACTGGGTATGCGGCGCGAGGCTGGCACTGGCGAGGCTGGCACTGGCGAGGCTGGCACTGGCGAGGCTGGCACTGGCGAGGCTGGCACTCGCGCGGCTGGCACTGGAGTTGCAGAGTCGTTGGCTGGTGCTTCGTCGGCTTGCACTGGAGTTGCCGAGTCGTTGGCTGGTGCTTCGTCGGCTTGCACTATCGCCCCCGCGATGTGGCTGCAAGGCCCCGTTGCCCTTGCATTGGCTCAAATATTGACAGTCCGCCACATCTGTTGCAACACGAATTGTTGTTTCGGTGCGCCTAGTGCAGCCCATGTCCTGTCGATGGCTAGCCTGTGCGCCATGACGGTTCAGATCTCACCCAGCATCCTTTCGGCCGATTTCGCCCGGTTAGCGTCGGAATGTGAACGGGTGGCCGGCGCCGCCGACTGGCTGCACGTCGACGTGATGGATAACCACTTCGTACCGAACCTCACCTTGGGGCTCCCAGTCGTCGAATCACTGATCGCGTCAGTCACCACGCCCATCGACTGCCACCTGATGATCGCCGACCCGGACCGATGGGCTCCGGGCTATGCCGAGGCAGGCGCCGGGTCAGTGACCTTCCACGCGGAGGCCGCCGCCGCGCCGGTTTTACTGGCTCGCAACATCCGCGCAGCTGGCGCTCGCGCTGGCCTTGCTCTGCGGCCAGCCACCGGCCTTGAGTCCTACATCGACATGCTTCCGGAGATCGACATGTTGCTCCTCATGACTGTCGAGCCAGGATTTGGCGGACAGAAGTTCATCGACATCGTGCTACCCAAGATTCGTCGCGCCCGTGAACTCGTCCGGGGTCGCGATCTCGACCTCTGGATCCAGGTCGACGGTGGGGTATCGGCTGAAAATATTGAGCGAGTTGCCGAGGCAGGCGCCGATGTCTTTGTCGCTGGGTCGGCCGTGTACGGGGCAGCAGATCCTGCCGAGGCAGTGCGTCGGCTCGCGGCCCAGGCGCAGGCTGCCGCCGATATCAGCTGGTGGGGTCCCTCCGCCTGACCATGTTCGGCCCTAGCCCTGGGTGCGAATGGGGGACCGTGAGCGCGAACTCGAGTGCTGCTGGCTAGTAGACTCCGCGATGTACGAGCTTATGCTCGCGCGTCCCGGGGTCGGTGCAATTCCGAGCCGGCGGTGAGAGCCCGCGACCCGGCCACAGCCAGTGGCCGGTTGATCTAGTCAGCCATGGATCTTGTCCGTGGTCATCTGGAGCCGACGGTGAGAGTCCGGATGGGAGGAGACGCGCGCGGTCGAGCGTTGCGGTGGTTACATCCACCGACGTTCTATCGCGCATGCCACCTCCGCGACCCCGCCGCCGGGCCTACTGCTGGGCCCGATGGTGGGAGTGTGCCGTGAACGTAGTCAGCGACCGAGAGGTCGACGCCATGCGCCGCGCCCTCGAACTCGCTGCCTCCGACGGCGTTCCCTACGGTCCCAACCCGCGCGTTGGCGCGGTCTTACTCGATGTCACCGGGGCCCCCATCGCTGAAGGCTTTCACCGAGGCGCGGGCACTGCGCACGCTGAGGTTGACGCATTGGCTAACGCAGGCGAGCGTGCTCGTGGAGGAACGGCGATTGTCACCCTTGAGCCTTGTAACCACACCGGGCGCACAGGCCCGTGCGTAGATGCGCTCATCGCGGCTGGGATTTCGCGCGTGGTGTTTGCGCAGACTGACCCGAACCCGCTGGCGGCAGGCGGGGCCGAGCGGTTGGTCGTGGCGGGAATTGAGGTAATCGGGGGAGTGCTTGCCGATGACGCTGCCGTGCTTAACCAGGCGTGGACCTTCGCGGTCACTCATGATCGACCGTTCGTCACCTGGAAGTCGGCCGCCACACTCGATGGCCGCGTGGCCGCATCCGACGGCAGCAGCCGTTGGATCACCTCAGCGCCGGCGCGAGCCGATGTGCACGAGTTCCGTTCGCGCGTCGACGCTGTCGTGGTGGGTATCGGCACCGTGCTCGCTGACGACCCGCAACTGTCCGCGCGTGGCCCCAGCGACGGTAGCCCCTATCCTTCTCAGCCGTTGCGAGTCGTCGTCGGGATGCGCGATATCCCAAGCGCAGCAAGGGTTCGCGACGACTCAGCGCCCACGCTACACCTGCGGATGCACGACCCCCTCGAGATCCTTGATGAGCTCAACGAACGTGGGGTCCGGCACGTCATGCTGGAGGGCGGCCCCAACGTTGTGGCCGCGTTCGTCTCTGCCGACGTGGTAGATGCCGTTCGCTGGTACGTGGCTCCGGCGTTGTTGGGTTCGGGGCCCACTGCTCTTGGCGATATTGGCATCACGTCGATCGCCGCTGCGCTACGGCTCGACATCACCGACGTTGTACGTGTCGGTACCGACATCCGCATCGATGCACTCGTCCGTCGCGACGAGTCTGAACAACAACCACTCGAGGAGAACTAGGTGTTCACCGGAATAGTCGAAGAGCTTGGGAGCGTGGTCGCTGTCGAGCCGTTGTCGGACGCGGCTCGGCTGCGTATCCGCGGACCGATCGTTACCAGCGATGCCACGCACGGCGCATCTATCGCGGTGAATGGCGTGTGCCTCACGGTGGTCGAGTTCGGCGACAACGAGTTCACCGCAGATGTGATGAACGAGACGTTGCAGCGCTCGAGCCTAGGTGCTCTCTCGCCGGGCTCTCGCGTCAACCTCGAGCGGCCAGTCACGCTGAGCGCTCGGCTCGGCGGGCACCTCGTGCAGGGGCATGTCGACGGCACTGGCCAGATCATCTCGCGCAGCCCCAGTGAGCACTGGGAGATCGTGCGGATCTCATTGCCCGATGATCTCGGCCGTTATGTCGTCGAGAAAGGCTCGATCACCGTCGACGGAGTCTCACTTACGGTCGTCGAGGCAGCTCGCGACTCGTTCACCATCTCGCTGATCCCCACGACCCTTGAACTCACCACTTTGGGACACAAGGGCGTCGGCGACCCGGTGAACCTCGAGGTAGATGTCGTAGCCAAGTACGTTGAGCGCATGTTGCAGTGGAGGTCGGAGTGACAACGTCGGAGATCGGTGCCAACGCCGGGGTACGTCTGGACAGCGTGGACGATGCGATCGAGGCCATTCGCGCTGGCAAGTGCGTGGTGGTTGTCGATGATGAGGATCGCGAGAACGAAGGCGACCTGATCTTTGCTGCTCAGCGGGCGACTCAAGAACTCGTTGGCTTCATGATCCGCTGGACAAGCGGGTACATCTGCGTGTCACTGCCTGGTCGCGAACTCGATCGGCTCGGACTGCCACCTATGACCATGGTTAACGAGGATCGCAAAGGCACCGCCTATGCGATCACGGTCGACGCTCGTGACGTGAAGGCAACGGGTATCTCGGCTGAGGATCGCGCCCGCACGATCAAGGTCCTCTCCGACACCGCCACTGAGCCGCGCGATCTAACTCGACCCGGACACGTTGTGCCGCTTCGCGCGTCGGAAGGTGGCGTCCTGCGCCGTGCGGGCCACACCGAAGCTGCGGTCGATCTTGCTCGTCTGGCCGGGCTCACCCCAGCCGGGGCGCTGTGCGAGTTGGTCAACGAAGACGGTTCGATGATGCGCGCACCGCAGTGCCGCGAATTCGCCGACACCAACGGCCTGGTGATGATCTCCATCGCCGATTTGATTTCCTACATCCGTCGCACCGAGCGCCAGATCGACCGGGTTGCGCAGACTCGGATGCCGACCGAGCTGGGCGAGTTCACCGCCTTTGGTTTTCGCTCACGGCTCGATGGTGTCGAGCATGTTGCTCTGGTCTATGGCGTGGTCGGCGACGGTGAAGACATCCTCGTCCGAGTGCACTCCGAGTGCTTGACCGGCGATGTATTCGGTTCTCGTCGTTGTGACTGCGGCCCGCAACTCGATGCCGCCTTGCAGCGGGTAGTCGACGAGGGCCGCGGGATCGTTCTCTACATGCGTGGGCATGAGGGTCGCGGGATCGGCCTGCTGCACAAGCTGCAGGCCTATGAATTGCAAGACGGCGGCTCAGACACTGTCGATGCCAATCTTGAACTCGGCTTACCCGCAGATGCTCGCGACTACGGAACGGGTGCGCAGATCCTGGCTGATCTAGGGGTCCGCACGATGCGGTTGCTCACCAACAATCCCGCGAAGCGCGCTGGCCTTGAAGGTTATGGACTGGCGATCATCGGACGCGTATCCCTTGAGATAGCCCCCAATTCCGAAAACCTGAAGTATCTGCGCACCAAGCGCGATCGCATGGGCCACGATTTACCCAGCGACCTTGACGACTCGGAAGGACCCACAGCATGAGCGGTGCCGGAGCCCCCAGGTTCGACAACGATGCCACCGGCATCCATGTCGTCGTCGTCGCGTCCTCGTGGCATGACGTCGTTATGGGTGGCCTCGTCGACGGGGCTGTTCGTGCACTCGAGGCGATGGGTGCCGACTACGTAGTTGTGCGGGTTCCGGGTGCCTTTGAACTCCCCTTGGTTGCCAAGGCGGCCGCGGCCACGGCAGATGCGGTCGTGGCGCTCGGCGTGGTCATTCGCGGTGGTACGCCCCATTTCGACTACGTCTGTCAGGCGGCGACCGATGGCCTGACTCGCGTCGCCATCGATACGGGTGTCCCGATCGGGTTCGGATTGCTGACCTGCGATACCGAGGAACAGGCAATCGCCCGCGCCGGATTGCCTGGCTCAATCGAGGACAAGGGGCGCGAAGCCGTTGAGGCCGCAATCAGCGCGCTTCTCACCCTGCGTTCGATGAAACCGCGTGGCTCCGTAGGCTTTGCGACATGAAGACCTTCGAAGAGTTGCACACAGAGCTTGTTACCAAGTGGGTTGAGCAAGACGAGTCATCCAACACCGTGGCGCTGCTCAAAGGCGGTGTGCACTCGATCGGCAAGAAGGTCGTCGAAGAGGCCGCCGAGGCGTGGATGGCTGCGGAGTACGAAGGCAAGGACCGTACGGCGCAAGAGATTGCTCAACTTCTCTACCATGCGCAGGTCTTGATGCTCGCTGCTGATGTCTCGCTCGAAGATGTGTATCGCTACCTGTAAGAGGCACCTGCGAGGTGTCCTGTGACCGTCGTTGCTCGTCACCATTCTTGGAGAAATCGTGCTTCGTGTTGCCTTGCCGAACAAGGGCCAGCTGACTGATCCCGCGCGCGAAATGTTGCGCGAAGCTGGCTATCCAGTCGCTCATGCCGCGCGCGAGCTCGTCGTACAGGACCCAGAAAACGACGTTGAGTTTTTCTTCCTGCGTCCGCGTGACATCGCCACCTATGTCGCCAGCGGCCAACTAGATATTGGGATAACTGGGCTCGACCTCTTGGTTGATTCAGGGTCCGACGCGGAGCCGCTGCTCGAACTCGGGTTCGCACCTTCGACCTTCCGCTTCGCGGCGCCGCGGGGCACCGTGTCATCTGTTCGCGATCTCGCTGGGATGCGAATCGCCACCTCCTATCCAGGCCTGCTCAGCGTCAAGCTCGCAGAACTCGAACTCTCCGCCGTCATCGTCAAACTCGATGGGGCAGTTGAGAATGCGGTCCGCCTAGGCGTGGCCGACGCGGTGGCCGATGTCGTGGCCACTGGCACCACGCTCAAGCAAGCCGGTCTCGAGGTCGTCGGTGATCCGATCCTGGTGAGTCAGGCATTGCTCGTGCGCCGCGCAGGTGCGCCGGAAGACATCGCCGTCGACACTTTCGTTCGTCGTCTACAAGGTGTCATAACTGCTCGCTCCTATGTGCTCCTCGACTACGACATCGCCGAGTCCCTGCTCGATGCTGCCTGCCAGATCACTCCAGGGTTTGAGTCGCCGACCGTGTCACCACTGCATGACCCAGACTGGAAAGCAGTTCGGGCTATGGTTCCGCGTCCCGACCTGCACAAGGTCATGGATGAGTTGTACGACCTCGGAGCCCGAGGCATCCTCGTCACCGCAATCCACGCCTGCCGGCTCTAGAGCGCCGACTGCATGGACCCGCGTTTCGCCGGGGTCGACTTGCCTCGGCCAGAGTTCGCCAACGATGCAGGCAGTGCTGATCCGGCTTTGGCGCAAGCTCTCGAGCAGTGGTCTCGCGGGGAAATCTCACGCCATCCGGTGATCTCGGCGCTCATGGGCACCCGCGTCATGGTCCCGCTCGTGGCGGTGCTCGATGAGGAGGAGATCGGTGCTGATGGTCTTCGTCGCGATAAGTCCAGTCACATGGCCACAGTCACGATGGTCCTACCAGATGGCCGCCGTGGGCTGCTGGCCTTCTCGTCTGTCGCCGCCCTCGGACAATGGGACCCGCAGGCGCGAGGGATCCCGGCGCCCATCGATCGTGCGGCGCAGGCGGCGATCGACGAGGGAGCAGACGCTCTCGTGCTCGACATCGCTGGCCCAGTGCTTTTCCCGATCACCGGCCCAGCGATGCAGGCGCTGGCCGACGGTCATGCGTGGTTCGCCCCGCAGGATCACCCCGAGGTACTCTCGGCGATCGAGCGGGCGGCGGCGGCTATCCCGTCCATCCTCAGTCACGAGGTCGACTCTGGGCTCGAGCAGGGGGTCGACATCGTCGTCATCGTCGAGATCGCCGGCCTGATGCACCCCGATGTGGTGGCGCGCAAGCTCGCCCGGCTCCTTGATTCGGACCCCATTGTCTCGGCGCACTGCCCGGCCGGGATCGCCATTGGTGTGCAGGTGGACGACAGCAGTACGTGAGCGCCTTCTGCGCGTGTCGTCCTCGCAGCGCAGCGAGTCATGGCAAGAATAGGAACCCGTTGTTGGTCAGAGTCGATGCGCGCGAAAGGAAATCTCATGAATTCCCGAAAACTCATTGCCGAGTTCCTCGGTACCTTCTTCCTCGTACTCCTGGCTGTCGGTGCTGCAGTGGTCGGCCTCAAGTCCAGTGGCAACCTCGCGGTGGCCATCGGCTTCGGATTCGTCCTGATCCTTGCGGCCTACGCGTTTGGCCCGGTCAGCGGCGCTCACGTTAACCCCGCAGTCACTCTGGCGATGGTGATCGCTCGTAAGATGCCGATCGTCGAGGCCGTCGGATACTGGATCGCACAGTTCATTGGCGCCATCGTGGCTGCTGCGGTGCTCAAACTCTTCGTCTCGAGCTTTGGGGTCAAGGACGAGACCGGCAATCTTGGTAGCAACGCCTACGACAACGGTCACATCAACATGGCCGGTGCGTTTGTCCTGGAGATTCTGCTCACCTTGGCCTTCGTCCTGGTGATCCTGCTCGTCACCGACCGTGCCGCCAATGCAACGGCTGCCGGACTTGCCATCGGTGCGGCGCTGACAGCGGTACACATCGTCGGTATCCCACTTGATGGCACCTCGGTGAATCCGGCCCGCTCCTTTGGCCCCGCGCTGCTTGCTGGCGGTACGTCACTGACTCAGGTGTGGCTGTTCTTGCTAGCCCCGCTTGTCGGTGGCGTCCTTGCTGCCTTGATCTACCCGTTCACCCGCTCTGCGGGAGACGCCGAGGCTGACGCCCCTGCCGCGCGCAAGTCGAGCCCAGGCAAGCGTCGCTAATCACCTGATGTGGGTGGGTTAGTCCCAGCACTTTCTCCACCTCCGGGTCCGGATTCCGCCCATCGGCGGGCTCCGGACCCGGTTTGGTTCAGAACGCGGCCGGGTACGCGCTACACTTCACCCGGACCGATCCACCCCGACCGTTGGAGTGGATCACGACAAGCGGAGCCCTCGCTCCCACCCGCATCGACCTTTGGGTCGTCGGGTCTGGTCGCAAATCCCCTCACCGGGGGTTTGAGTGGTGTGTCTGGCCTAGGCTGGGTGCCCAACGACTTGCGAGGCCTCGCGCGCGTGTGCGGGGCCTCGATCCATGTCGGGGCTCGGTACGGGCCACGCCGACGACCCTGAGGAGAACACATCAGCGCCGAGCCCCGCATCAATGAGCGGATTCGAGTCCCGGAAGTCCGACTTGTCGGACCCAATGGGGAACAGGTCGGCATCGTCAAGATCGACGATGCACTGCGTCTAGCGGCTGAGGCCGATCTCGATTTAGTCGAGGTCGCACCAATGTCCAAGCCGCCGGTCTGCAAGCTCATGGACTACGGCAAGTTCAAGTACGAATCAGCGTTGAAGGCCCGTGAGGACCGTAAGAAGCAGGTCAACACGGTGATCAAGGAAATGAAGCTCCGTCCCAAGATCGATGCGCATGACTACGAGACCAAGAAGGGCCATGTGGCCCGCTTCCTCAAGGCCGGCGATAAGGTCAAAATCACGATCATGTTCCGCGGCCGCGAGCAATCGCGACCCGAACTAGGTTTCCGTCTGTTGAAGAAGTTGGCCGAGGACGTCGCTGATATTGGCTTCGTCGAGTACTCGCCCAAGCAGGACGGCCGCAACATGATCATGGTTCTCGGGCCGGTCAAGAAGAAGGCCGAAGCGATGGCAGAGGCAAAGGCCGGACGCGACGCTGCCAAGCGCAGCAACGACCCGAACGACCTGACCCACCTGGCCGACCAGATCGACCTGCCCGAAGACGAGTTGTTCGACGACACGATCGAAGGCGCTGTCGATCTAGATGGCAGCCTCGCCGCGGTCGGGGGCGAACTCGAGCAGTACCAGGCGGACGCAGACGAGGATGCAGCAGATTCAGACGAGAACGACGAAGACGACGCAGACTCCACGGATGCAGACGAGAGCACCAAGGCCTGACCCGCACCACTGCACCACGGCACTAACGCAAGACTGCACAACCGTCAGCACGATTATGAGCACGACCCGATGTACAAGGAGAGCGGCGAGATGCCGAAGCAGAAGACCCACAGCGGTGCCAAGAAGCGCTTCAAGGTGACCGGCACGGGCAAGATCATGCACGAGCGCGCTAACAAGCGTCACCTGCTCGAGGTCAAGTCCAGTCGGCGCACTCGGCGTCTGTCCCTAGATGTCGAAATGGCTCCAGCCGATACCAAGCGCATCAAGAAGTTGCTCGGCCGCTAGGCCGCACCATCCCCGACGACCATCGCCGGGCCGGTCCGGCCCGTACGTAAAGTAGGAGTACATCTCATGGCACGCGTGAAGAGGGCAGTAAACGCCCACAAGAAGCGTCGCGAGGTTCTTGAACAGGCCTCCGGCTACCGTGGACAGCGTTCGCGTTTGTACCGCAAGGCAAAGGAGCAGCTCCTTCACTCCGGCGTCTATGCGTTCAACGATCGACGCAAGCGCAAGGGCGACTTCCGTCAGCTCTGGATCCAGCGCATCAATGCGGCCGCCCGATTGAACGGCATGACCTATAACCGTCTGATTCAGGGTCTCAAGCTCGCTGAGATCGGGGTCGACCGTCGTATGCTCGCTGAACTCGCGGTCAACGACGCTCCGGCATTCGCTGCCTTGGTCGCCACCGCGAAGGCCGCTTTGCCGGCCGACGTCAACGCGCCTTCGTCAGCTGCCTGATTTAGTTCCACCCACCGTCCCGGTCGCGAGGTGCGCAGGTGATCGGTCCTGAGCTGACGTCGACTCGTTCACCACGAGTCAACGCAGCTCGGCGACTGATCAAGCGCGCCTTCCGTGATCGGGACGGTCGTTTTCTGGCCGAAGGACCGCAGGCCTGCCGTGAGGCCGCCATGAGTCCGGGAGTCCTGCTCGAGTTGTACGTCACCCCCGATGCCGCCAAGCGGCATCCGGAGATTGTCGAGGCGGCCCGCGCCGCCGGCGCCGAGGTCGTTCGAGCATCCGGCGAGGTAGTCGGTTCGTTATCGGGCACTGTCACTCCACAGGGCATGGTCGGGGTGTGCGTGCGTATCGCAGCATCCTGGGATGACCTCGTGGCTACCGGCCCCACCCTGGTCACGGTGATGGCCCACGCTCGCGATCCAGGCAATGTCGGCACCGTCATTAGGTGCTCCGATGCCGCTGGCGTCGGCGGAGTTGTAGTCACTGAGGCAAGCGTGGATCCCTTTAACCCCAAGGCTGTTCGAGCCTCCGCTGGCTCTCTGTTCCACCTGCCCGTGGTCGTTGGCCCGAGCATCGATCAGCTTGTACCTGCCTTGCGCGCCGCTGGACTCTTAGTGCTAGCCGCTGATGGGGCTGGCTCGCGCGATCTCGACGAACTCGTCGATGACGGCACGCTTGCTCGGCCCACCGCGTGGATCTTCGGCAATGAAGCCTGGGGTCTGCCTGAGTCGACCAGGGCGTTGGCCGATGAGGTTGTTCGGGTACCGATTCATGGCCGCGCTGAGAGCCTGAATCTAGCCACCGCCGCGGCGGTCTGCCTCTATGCCTCAGCCAGGGCGCAACGTCGCACGTGATCACCAGCCTGTCGAGCTGCTGGACAGGTGTAGCAACCCTCGACACACCCCGTGAGGGTCCTTCAGTCGCGTCTCGTGCGGCAAGATGGGGCGTGACAGTAATCATCGACGGGCGAGGTCACCGATGTTGTACACCGAAGACAGTTACACCAAGATCGAGTTGTTCCGGGCCAACGGCTACGTCGTGCTTGACCCATACGACCAGTCGGCCGACCCGCAGGAGTGGCGCGACATCGAGTTCGTCGACTGGAAGTCCTCGGGCGAGACTCGGTTCGCACCCCTTGCCTCTGCCTATGGCGACCTTGAGTGCGATGGTTTCTGGAACCACACACCACCTAAGACTGACAAGGACGGTGTCTGGGTTCCGGCGAACGCACAGGCGGCTCCGCACTTGGTCGAGCGCGCACAAGAGCCCGGGGCCAACATCGGTCGCTGCCGGGTCATCGAACTTCTGCCCAACCAGTATGGCGAGACGTTGTACAACTTCCACCGCGACGACAACAACCGGCTCAACCCCGAGGGCACCGGCTGGATCGTCCGCGGCTTTTTCAACCTGACTGACAATCCTGATTCGGTCATGGTCCTGCGGGCGGACAAGGATGATCCGGCCACCGAGACTCGTATCCCGTTGCCTGCTGGCGCCCAACTCATCGTCGACACGCAGCGGCTCTATCACGCGGTCTGGCATCAGGGCGACGAGCCGCGCTACTGCCTCATCACATCGTGGGAGTCCGGTCCAGAGCTGGACTCCTACATCACCAAGTATCACGGGGTTGCTCAGGTCGATTCGTACCCGATGACCGATGAGCAGATCGCTGGCGGAGAGCGCCTCGCGGCAGACAAGCGTGCTGCTCGAGCGGCCGCGTTGGCTGCTCGTGGTCAGGACCCCACGTTCGGTGACGGCACCCTCACTGTGATGGAGAGCGACGCCATGCAAAAGGAGCAGTTGTCCGAGGCCTGATCCACCTTCGTGTTCCACCCGTTCCGGGCCGCATCATGGCACCGGCAAACCGGTTGGGAGTCTGAGGTTGGGCCCGCCTAGACTCTGACCTGCCGCCCATGACTGGAGCCCCCGAGCATGTCTGCCCCGAATAAGTCCTTTGACCCGGTTGAAGTCGCTGATCTTCGACCAGAGGCCATCGATGCTGCTGTCGCCGATGCTTTGGTTGCCATCGCGTCGGCTAGCGACCTAGACGAACTGAAATTGGCTCGGCTCGCCCACTCTGGTGATCGCAGCCCACTGGCCCTTGCCAACCGCGAGATCGGCGCGCTGCCCCCGCAGGCCAAAGCTGAGGCTGGCAAGCGCGTTGGTAGTGCCCGTGGCAAGGTCCGCTCCGCTCTTGAGCAGCGTCAGTTCGACCTGGAGAACGACCGCGATGCACGGTTGCTGGTCGAGGAAGCCGTCGATGTCACGCTGCCGTATGAGCGTCGTCCGGCAGGCGCGCGTCACCCGTTGACCACGATCCAAGAACGCATCGCTGACGTGTTCGTGTCGATGGGCTGGGAGGTTGCTGAGGGCCCCGAGGTCGAGACTGAGTGGCACACCTTCGATGCTCTCAACCTTGGCCCCGATCACCCGGCCCGAACCATGCAAGACACGTTCTTCGTGGGTACTGAGGATTCCGGCGTCGTTCTGCGCACTCACACCTCGCCCGTGCAGATCCGTTCGATGCTTGATCGCCCGTTGCCGATCTACGTGATTTGCCCCGGCCGCGTCTACCGCACCGATGAACTCGATTCCACCCATACACCGGTCTTTCATCAGGTCGAAGGTTTGGTTGTCGACGAAGGCATCACGATGGCCGATCTCAAAGGCACCCTGGATCACTTCGCCACGGCTATGTTCGGGCCCGAGGCCAAGACCCGGCTGCGTCCGTCGTATTTCCCCTTCACGGAGCCTTCAGCTGAACTCGACCTGTGGTTCCCCGGAGCGAAGGGCGGTCCCCGCTGGATCGAGTGGGGTGGGTGCGGCATGGTCAACCCGCGGGTGCTCGCTGCATGTGGCATCGACACCACTAAGTACTCAGGCTTCGCGTTCGGGATGGGCATCGAACGTACTTTGATGTTCCGGCACGACGTCACCGATATGCGAGACATGGTCGAGGGCGATGTTCGCTTCACCCTGCAGTTCGGTCAGGAGGTCTGATGCGCATACCGTTGTCTTGGCTCCGTGAGTACGTTGACATCCCGCACGACGAACAGCCCGAGGTGATTGGCGATCGTCTTGTCTCGGTTGGTCTCGAACTCGAGGAGATCGTGCGCGTGGGCGGCGACAACTCCGGCCCTGTCGTTGTGGGCCGAGTTCTCTCGATCGAAGAGCTCACCGAATTCAAGAAGCCGATCCGGTTCTGTCGAGTTGCCGTGGGCGCTGCAAACGGTCACCCCGATACGCCGGGTGAGCGCGGAATCATCTGTGGCGCAAGGAATTTCGTTGAAGGCGATCTGGTCGTAATCGCACTCCCCGGAACTATCCTCACCGGCGGGTTCTTGATCGCGAGTCGCGAGACTTACGGTCACGTCTCTGACGGCATGATCTGTTCTGAGCGCGAACTCGGCATGGGCGAGGATCATGCCGGGATCATCGTCCTCCCCGAGGGCACTGCTGACGTTGGCGCCGACGCGTACCCAGTGCTGGGGCTCGGCGACCACGTTCTTGACGTGTCAGTCACCCCTGACATGGGTTTTTGTCTGTCGATGCGTGGCGTGGCTCGCGAGCTTGCCCATCAGTACGGAGTCGCACTGCGCGATCCCGGGCTCGAGCTCGTCGACCTCCCCGCGCCTGAGTCCGGCGAACCGCACTCGTGTGTCGTTGACGACCTCGTTGGCTGTGATCTGTTCACTCTGCGATCCATCGTTGGCTTTAACCCCACAGCACCCTCGCCGTACTGGTTGCAGCGTCGGCTCGTGCTGTGTGGCATGCGTCCGATCTCGCTGGCGGTCGATGTCACCAACTACGTCATGCTCGAGACGGGTCAGCCACTGCACGCGTTCGACCGCGCCAAGGTCCGCGGTCCAATCGTGGTGCGTCGCGCGGAACCCGGCGAGACTCTCGAGACCCTCGACCACGTGGTGCGCACTCTCGACCCAGAAGACTTACTTATTGCCGATGAGCGAGGCCCTATCGGCCTAGCTGGCACTATGGGCGGGCTTGATACCGAAGTTGACGCCGATACTTCTGAAATCGTTCTAGAGGCAGCGCATTTCACCTCGCGTACCGTCGCCCGGATGTCGCGTCGGCACAAGCTATCAAGTGAAGCCTCGCGCCGATTTGAACGTGGTGTCGATCCAGTGCTTGCGCCGTATGCCTCAGCCCGAGCCGCTGCCCTGCTGCTCGCACATGGTGGTGGCCGGTACATCGGGATGACCGCCATTGAGGCCGCACGCGAACCGTTCCTGATCGAGATGGCCGTTGATCTGCCTGGACGAGTAGCTGGAATTGCCATCCCAGCCAGCACAGTGGTTGAGCGGCTGATTGCAGTTGGCGCTAGCGTCGCCGACTCGTCCGCGCCAATCCTGGTGGTCACGCCACCCACCTGGCGGCCCGATCTCACTGACCCCGCGGATCTGGTGGAAGAAGTCATTCGCCTTGGCGGCTATGAGGCCATCCCGTCGACCTTGCCGCAAGCACCGGCAGGCTTCGGTCTCACCGAGCGTCAGCGTGCGATGCGCCGAGTGGGTCGAGCCCTTGCTGCTGCCGGATATGCAGAAATCTTGTCCTACCCCTTCGTTGGCGATGCCGAACTCGACTCACTGGGTATCCCGTCCGACGACCCTCGTAGGTCCATGCTGCTGCTTGCAAATCCGATATCGGATGAACAGCCAGGAATGCGGACCACCTTGCTGCCTGGGCTTGTTGCCGTGTTGCGGCGCAACGTCGGACGAGGCATGCCCGACACATCGATCTTCGAGGCTGGGGCAGTCGTGCATCTGCGGGCTGGCCAGTTGACGCGAGGAGTCACCGATCCGCCCCGTCCCAGCGTCGCCAATCGTCCAACCGATGCAGAGATCGCGGCCTTGGACGCGCTCTTGCCTGATCAGCCATGGCACGTTGGGGTAGCCCTCACGGGGCAACGCGCGTCGTCTGGCTGGTGGGGTGCGGGCACTGAATCGTCGTGGGCTGATGCGATCGAGGCGGCACGAGTTGTGGCAACGGCGGTCGGTGCTGAGCTGACGGTGCGCCGTGGTGCGGCGCCTGCGCCGATGCATCCGGGTCGTTGTGCCGAACTCGTGGTGGGTGATGTTGTCGTGGGGTACGCCGGGGAACTTACCCCTCGAGTATGCGCCGATGCAGGGCTACCGAGTCGCACCGCAGTGATGGAACTTGATCTTGAACCGCTGCTCGCTGCCGCTGTGCCGGTGGCCACGGCCCACGGTCTGTCGACCTATCCGGTGGCTAAGGAGGACGTGGCGCTGGTCGTCGACGCCTCAGTGGCTGCGGCCGATGTTGAACTGTCCCTGATAGCGGGGGCGGGCGAGTTACTTGAGTCGATCCGGCTTTTCGACGTCTACCGCGGGGATCAGGTCGCCGAAGGATCCCAGTCTCTGGCGTTCTCCCTTCGTTTCCGCGCCCCAGATCGCACCCTCACTGTCGAGGAAGTCACCGCCGCCCGCGAGTCCGCCATCGCCGCTGCCACCCAAGCCCTAGGCGCCCACCTCCGCTCCTAATTCCCCATGACGGCGCCCCCACTGCGCTACGCGCAGCGCCGGCGCCAATTCCCCATGACGGCGCCCCCACTGCGCTACGCGCAGCGCCGGCGCCGGCGCCAATTCCCCATCAATGTGCCCCCGACTGCGCTAGGCGCAGCGGGGGCGCCCCACTGACTGAGGGGACACTCCAAGAAATATCGGAATATGTGTATATTTGACGTATGACTTCCCTTGTCGTCTCCATTGCAGGCGCCTCCGGTTATGCCGGTGGCGAATTGATTCGCTTGGTCGCAGCGCATCCGCACCTCACGCTCGGCGCGTTGGCGGCTGGCAGTAACGCAGGCGCCCGGGTGCTCGACGTCCATCCGCATCTGGCGTCGCTCGGCGACCGGCGTTTCGTCGGCACGAGCGCCGAAGCACTGGCAGGCGCCGACGTTGTGTTCCTCGCTCTGCCGCACGGCGAATCGGCGTCGATCGCTGCCGCACTGTCACCCGACGCGATCGTCGTCGACCTCGGGGCCGATCATCGGCTGGAGAGCGCTTCGGCCTGGACGACCTATTACGGCGGCACGCATGCGGGTAGCTGGACGTACGGCATGCCTGAACTCATCGGTCGCGCCGAGATCTCCGTCTCTCGCCGCATCGCGAATCCTGGTTGCTACCCGACCGGGGTGATTCTGGGCCTAGCCCCGCTGCTTGCCGCTGGCCTAATTGAGCCGGACGATGTGGTTGTCGTTGCTGCCAGCGGTACAACCGGTGCCGGACGAAAGCCCAGCGAGGCTCTTCTGGCGAGCACAGTGATGGGCCAGATGTCGACGTACAAGGCTGGGGGAGTGCACCAACACATCCCCGAGATCGAGCAAGCCCTGACACAGGCCGCCGGCTCGCAGGTGACCGTGTCGTTTACGCCACTACTGGCCCCGATGCCTCGTGGGATCTTGGCGACGTCCACCGCGAAACTCGCGCAGGGTGTCACGACCGAGTTGCTGCGCGAGGCGCTGCATGCCGCTTACGCACATGAGGCATTCGTCGAAGTACTGCCGCCATCTGTGTGGCCGCAGACCGGTGCGACCTTCGGCTCCAACGCCGTGCATCTGCAAGTCGCAGCCGACTCTCACTCGGGTCGTGCAATAGTCGTGTCAGCCATCGACAATCTGGTGAAGGGCGCGGCCGGTCAGGCCGTTCAAAATGCCAACATCGCCGCGGGCTTCGACGAACGACTCGGGCTCACTGCGCTCGGGGTCAACCCATGAGTGTTACTGCGGCACAAGGGTTTCGGGCGGCAGGGGTCACTGCAGGCCTGAAGGCTAGCGGGAATCCTGATGTTGCCCTCGTGGTCAACGACGGACCTCTGCTTGCTGCAGCCGGCGTTTTCACTCGCAACCGGGTGAAGGCTGCACCCGTACTTTGGAGCCAGCAAGTGCTCAAGGCCGGAGTCGTCCGCGCGGTGGCCCTGAACTCTGGAGGTGCCAACGCTTGCACAGGCTCGCCGGGTTTCCTCGACACGCATCGCACCGCCGAACATGTGGCCAATCTCCTCGACGTGGGTGCCGCAGAAGTTGCTGTCTGCTCCACTGGGCTCATTGGCGTCCGACTTCCGATGGGGCTGTTACTCCCAGGGTTCACCGACGCGCTCGCGGCATTAAGTGCAGACGGTGGCGCGGGAGCCGCCACGGCGATCATGACCACCGACACGGTAGCCAAGAGCGCGATCGCGACGGGCCACGGCTTCACCGTGGGTGGCATGGCCAAGGGTGCTGGCATGCTCGCGCCATCACTCGCCACCATGCTGGTGGTGGTCACGACCGACGCAATCGCCACTGCAGCAACGCTTGACGCAGTTCTGCGTGAAGCAACTCGGCGCACTTTCGAGCGCGTCGATAGCGATGGATGCACCTCAACCAACGACACCGTGCTCCTGCTCGCTTCCGGTGCATCGGGCGCTGAGCCCACAGTGGATGAACTCACCGCTGTAGTCACAGAGGTGTGTGCAGGCCTTGCGCGCCAGATTGTTGCGGACGCCGAAGGCGCGAGCAAAGAGGTGCGAATCGACGTCGTCGGGGCTGCCACTGAGTCGGACGCCGTCGAGGTAGGACGTTCGGTGGCCCGCGCGAATCTGGTGAAGTGCGCCATCCACGGTGAGGATCCCAACTGGGGTCGCATCCTCGCTGAGGTCGGGATGACCTCGGCGGCATTCGAGCCAGAGTCGATCGACGTTGCGCTCAATGGTGTTTGGGTGTGTCGCGGTGGTGAAGAGGGCGACGATCGCGATCTGGTCGACATGTCCGCACGGGAGGTTGTGGTCACTATCGACCTGCATGCGGGTACTGAGTCGGCCACCGTCTGGACGAACGACCTGACTGCGGCGTACGTGCACGAGAATTCGGCGTACGCATCATGAATGCGATAGCGGAGGTGCAGGGCCACCACGAGGCCCTCATGGCTCGGCTCGAGCCTTTACGGGGCGCAATCGTGGTCATCAAGTACGGCGGCAATGCGATGGTTGACGGTGAGTTGGGACGCGCATTTGCATCTGATGTGATGCAGCTTCGGGGCGCCGGGCTCCAGCCCGTCGTGGTGCATGGGGGTGGGCCGCAGATCTCGGCGATGCTCGAACGCCTTGGTATTACTGGGGAATTCCGTGGTGGCTATCGGGTCACGAGCCCGGAGGCGATGGACGTAGTGCGCATGGTCCTTACGGGCCAGGTGCAGCGAGACGTGGTGGGCTTGCTCGGCGCGCACGGCCCATTTGCCGTTGGCCTGAGCGGCGAGGACGCACACCTGTTCACCGCTGAACGCACGCGTGTGCTCGTCGACGGTGACCTCGTTGATATCGGTCTCGTTGGTGACATCGTGCAAGTACGTAGGGCCATCATCGACTCGTTGCTCAACGATGGACTTGTCCCTGTCGTGTCGTCGGTCGGCAGGGGAGTCGACGGCACGATATACAACGTCAATGCCGATCTCGCGGCTGCGGCGCTGGCGGTGGCTCTTGGCGCGGAGCGGATGGTGATGCTCACCGACGTCGAAGGCCTCTATGCCGACTGGCCCAACAGCGAGGATGTGATCCGCGCAATGGGCGTCTCAGCTTTGGAGGCGATGTTGCCGTCACTGTCTAGCGGCATGGTGCCGAAGATGGAAGCTTGCCTCCGTGCCGTTCGCGGCGGCGTTAAGGTCGCTCACGTGATCGACGGTCGACGCTCCGATGGCGTTCTGCTGCAAGCGATCTCTGACGCAGCCGTAGGTACCGTTATTGTCGCTGACGACGATGCCAGGCTCACTGCTGTGGGTCTGGGCGGCGTGTCATGACCACCAATGAGGCCATGCAGGCGCGCTGGGATGCCGTGATGATGCGCAACTACGGCACTCCACCGATAGCCATCTCGCGAGGTGAGGGGGCTCGCGTCTGGGATGTCGAAGGTCGCGAGTACCTCGATCTGCTTGGTGGCATCGCGGTGAGTTCTCTTGGCCACGCCCACCCCGCCATCGTGGACGCTGTCACTCGGCAGGCGAGCCAGGTGATGCACACAAGTAACTTCTACATGCACGAGCCCGGGATAGCCCTAGCCGAGAGGTTGGCCCGCCTACTGGGTGAACCAACGCGGGTTTTCCTGTGTCAGGACGGTGCTACCGCGAACGAGGCTGCTCTCAAGATCGTGCGCAAGCACTTTCAGGGTGAGCGAGCCGAGATCGTTTCCACGAACGGCTCCTTCCACGGACGCACGCTCGGAGCTCTGTCCGTCACTGGAAATCCCGCCAAGCGCATACCTTTTGAGCCCTTGCCCGGTCCCGTGACGTTCGTCGACTTCGGCGACGTGAACGCACTTAGCGCCGCCGTCACCCGATCGACCGCGGCCGTCATACTTGAGCCGCTGCAGGGTGAGGGTGGAATCATCGCTCCCACGGAGGGTTACCTGCAGGGCGCACGCGAGATTTGCGATCGCACGGGAGCGCTGCTGATCATCGACGAGGTGCAATCGGGTATCGGGCGCACCGGCGCGTGGCTGGCATCTGGTTCAGCTGGCGTTGTACCCGACATCGTTACCTTGGCCAAGGGTCTAGCTGGGGGCATGCCGCTTGGCGCAGTCCTTGCCACAGGGTTGGCTGCAACCACCTTCGCACCTGGCGACCATGGGTCGACCTTCGGTGGTAACCCAGTGTCATGCGCGGCTGCGCTCGCGGTACTCGAGACGATTGAGCGTGACGGTCTGCTGAGTCACGTCACAGCCGTCGGCCAGCGATGGGCTGCGGGCTTTGACTCCATCGTGCACCCGCTGCTCGCGTCGCATCGTGGAGTTGGGCTGTGGCGCGCGCTGGAACTATCAGACGACAAGGCCCCCCAGTTTGAGTCGGCAGCCCGGCGGCACGGGTTTCTCGTGAACGCTGTTCGGCCGAACGCTATCCGCTTGGCCCCCCCGCTCATCCTCACCAACGAGCAGGCCGACTCCTTCCTCGCCACACTGCCTGCGATCCTGGACCATTCGCTATGAGTCGGCCCAACACCAAACCTGCACGTCGGGCTCGAATCGCCGAATTGCTTCAGCGCGAAGCGATTCCGAACCAGGCTGTACTCGCCTCGCTGCTTTCCGCCGATGGTCTCTCGGTTACGCAGGCGACCCTGTCGCGTGATCTCGATGAGCTTGGCGCGGTCAAGGTGGTCGGTCCTGAAGGCAGCTTGGTCTACGCGATTCCCGGCGAAGGCGGCAATCCAGCTCTTATCGCTGCAGTGTCAGACGAAATGGCCCTGCAGCGGTTGTCGCGCATCGCCGGTGAATTGCTTGTGTCTGCCACGAGTTCGGCCAACCTGGTCATCTTGCGAACCCCACCGGGCGCGGCGCAGTTCCTGGCGTCCAGCATCGACCACGCCTATTTGCCCACCGTGCTCGGCGTCATCGCAGGTGACGACACCGTGCTGCTAGTTACTCGGGACCCGGACGGCGGCGCACAGGTCGCCGCTGCGATGCTGAACCTCGCAGAGAGTGGTAGATGATGACCACCCCGAACGACCACACGACGAATAACCCTGCTAAACCAAGGAGAAACGACCGTGACTGAGCGCGTGGTTCTTGCCTACTCGGGCGGCCTCGACACTTCCGTGGCAATCGGCTGGATTGGTGAGGTCACCGGTGCAGAGGTGATCGCAGTGGCGGTCGACGTTGGTCAGGACGGCGAAGATCTCGAGGTGATCCGCGATCGCGCGATGGCGTGTGGCGCCGTCGAGGCTGAGGTCGCTGATGCTCGCGACGAATTCGCCGACGGCTACTGTCTGCCCGCTCTCAAGGCTGACGCCCTCTACATGGATCGCTATCCGCTGGTATCTGCGTTGTCGCGTCCAGTCATCGTCAAGCACCTTGTCGCTGCAGCAAAGAAGCACAACGCGACGATCGTTGCTCATGGTTGCACCGGTAAGGGCAACGATCAGGTGCGGTTCGAAGTGGGCATCACCAACCTTGCGCCCGAACTCACCTGTATCGCCCCAGTTCGCGACTACGCGATGACTCGCGATATGGCGATCGAATTCGCCGAGCGAATGAATTTGCCGATCGACGCGTCGAAGAAGTCGCCGTTCTCCATCGACCAGAACGTGTGGGGTCGCGCGGTTGAGACTGGATTCCTCGAGGACATCTGGAATGCGCCCACTCCGGCCGTATACAGTTACACGCAGGATCCAAGTGTGCCGCGTGAGCCCGACGAGGTCGTGATCTCCTTTGTTGCCGGAGCCCCTGTGGCGATCGACGGCAAGCCTGTCACGATGCTCCAGGCCATCCAGCAACTGAACGCGCGCGCTGGCGCTCAGGGCGTCGGACGTCTCGATATGGTCGAGGACCGGCTTGTTGGGATCAAGAGTCGTGAGGTGTACGAAGCTCCGGGTGCGATCGCACTGATCACTGCGCGAGCGGAGCTTGCCAACGTCACGGTCGAGCGCGACCTGGCCAGATTCGCCCGCGGCGTGGCGCAGCGCTGGAGCGAACTCGTCTACGACGGGCTTTGGTTCTCGCCGTTGAAGCGCGCACTCGATGGATTCATCGACGACGTAAACTCAACTGTCACAGGTGATATCCGCATGACCCTTCATGGGGGGCGCGCCGTTGTGTCGGGTCGCCGTAGTGATGAGTCGCTCTACGACTTCAGCCTCGCCACCTACGACACTGGCGACACCTTCGACCAATCGCTCGCAAAGGGCTTCGTCGACATCTGGGGTCTGCCGAGCAAGATTTCGGCATTGCGTGATGAGCGGCAGGGTCGCAGTCTTGGCTGACGAGCAGGAATCCGCGCAACGGCTGTGGGGTGGACGATTCGCCCACGGGCCGGCTGATGCCATGGCCGCCTTGTCCGTCTCGATTCACTTCGATTGGCGACTCGCACCCTATGACCTTGCCCAGAGCCGTGCCCATGCGCGCGTGCTCAATGGCGCCGGCCTGCTGACTGACTCTGAACTGAGTTCGATGCTCGAGGCTCTCGATGGTCTCGAGGCGGATGTGCGCAACGGCGCATTCGTGCCGGTTCCCGCTGACGAAGACGTCCACACCGCTCTCGAACGTGGCCTGACCGAACGCCTCGGGGTACTTGGCGGGAAACTGCGGGCCGGACGTTCACGTAACGACCAAGTTGCCACAGATTTCCGGCTCTTCCTCCGCGACCATGCCCGGGTGCTATCAGCGGCTGTGCTCGACTTACAGCGTGCGTTGCTCGAACAGGCACGACGTCATACCGACACTCCTGCACCGGGTTTCACGCATCTTCAACACGCGCAGCCCGTGTCGTTCGGACATGAGCTGGCTAAGCATGTTCACGCGCTCGCTCGTGATCTTGACCGTCTCCACGACTGGGATCGTCGAGCGGCGTTCTCGCCCATGGGCGCGGGCGCGTTGGCCGGATCGTCGCTTCCCCTTGATCCTCAAGCGATTGCGCTCGAACTCGGATTTACCGGCGCGATTGCTAACTCGATCGATGCAGTTAGTGACCGAGATTTCGTCGCTGAGTTCTGCTTTGTCGCGACGATGATCGGCATTCACCTCTCTCGTTTGGGCGAGGAGATATGCCTGTGGACCTCGCGCGAGTTCGGCTGGGCTCGTCTCGATGATGCTTGGTCAACCGGAAGTTCGATCATGCCGCAGAAGAAGAACCCCGATGTCGCAGAGCTCGCTCGCGGCAAAGCGGGTCGCCTGATCGGCGATCTTGCTGGGCTCCTGGCCACATTGAAGTCATTGCCCTTTGCCTATAACCGCGATCTACAGGAGGACAAAGAGCCAGCCTTTGACTCCATCGACACTTTGCTACTCGTTCTGCCAGCCATGACCGGCTGCGTGGCAACGCTCGTCTTCGATGTGGATCGCATGACTCTGGCTGCGCCACAAGGGTTTGCGCTTGCTACCGATATCGCCGAGTGGCTTGTGAAGGCCGGTGTACCGTTCCGTGAGGCACACGACATCGCGGGTGCCTGCGTGCGTCGGGCTGAGGTTCGCGGAATCGAACTCTGGGATCTATCCGATGACGATTTCCACGCCATCAGCGACCACCTCACTTCGGGCGTGCGCACGGTCTTGTCGGTGCGTGGTGCACTGGATTCGCGATCGGCGTTTGGCGGCACTGCTCCTGCTCGCGTGCGCGAGCAACTCGACGACCTCGATGGGCTCCTCATTCGGCTAAGTGCCTGGAGATAAAGGAGATTCGGCACATAGCACCCTACCGATCCTGCTCCACCGGCTGATTGGCCCAGGGTGCTGCGTCGGTCGGTTCGGATCGACAACCGGGTGTTTGACCTTGCGCCGATTCCGACGTGGCTGTGGCTGTTGTCTGCCTAACGTCTTTGTTACCGGCCGTAACGGTTCGGTGAGGGAGGCGACGAATCGCCACTGCATACGCGGTCACCAGCCCTGATGAGCAGGGCAGCAGTGCGCGAGGAGCCAATGGTGAGACCGGCCCTGGGCCGTGGCTATGTCACGGCCCTTTGAATGGAGGAAAGTAATGGCTGCACCACGTAAGTCACGTCGAGTCCGCGCTGGCGCGATCGCTGCAAGTCTTGCACTTGGGGTCACGATGGCTGGAGCGTCAATCCCGCTGTTGGCCGGCTCTGCAAGCGCTTCTCAGTCCGATAGCCGTCACAAGGGCGATCGCGACTGTGAGTCGAGCCATGACCACGGGCACCACAACAACATGAACGACAAGAGGCAGGGTCACGATGACGAGTGTCGTTCGGACAACCACCACCACGGTGGCGACAAGTAAGTCCTGCAGCGCGCTGACCTACTGACCGGGCTTAGATCGCGCACTGCTCCAGTGCGCGGCCACTGCGGGGGTCCCACGCTGCACCGCTCAACGCGGCGCCGCTCTTGGGGTATTGAGTCAGTCCAGCGTTCACGACAGTCACGTTGGAGGCGGCTCGGTAGTCAGGCTCAGACCTGGCTACCGAGCCGCCTCTTTGCCTGTGTTGGCCTGCGTCAATTGGTCCCTGGCTACGGTCAAAAACGGCTGTGGGCTTCTTTCACAGATCCCCCAACGGGTCCGTCTGGTGGTGTACTCCCAAATGGCGTTGAATTTGGGTAGCCTGAAAATGCTTGTACAGCAACGGTTATGGCTTGTGCCCCATTTTGTAGCCCGGCTGTTTGGACGAGTGGATCGCAACGTTCAGGTCAGATTGACCAGCCACTGGTAGCACGTTGCGTCAACTCCGACCTTCGCGCAACTCCATCTGATTAACGTCGTTATTGCCGGCCGTGGGGGTCGGCAGGGGAGGCGCTGAATCGCGACTGCATAGGCGGTCACCAGCTCTCAAAACGGGGGAGCAGGTCGCGAGGAGCCAATGGTGAGACCGGCCCTAGGTCATGGCTTCGTCATGACTGTCTGAGTGGAGGTTTGCAATGAATGCACCACGCAAAGTAAGTCGAGTACGTAGCGCGGTAATTGCCGCAACAATGGCGCTCGGGCTAACCCTGGCGGGGGCTTCGGTCCCCATGCTGGCCAGTTCCGCTAGCGCTGCCGATAACAACCAGGGCGGCGACAACAACCAGGGCGGTGACAACAACCACAACCAGTGGCTCGGAGAGACTCGGGCCTGTGTCGTGGTTGTCCATGACGGTGGTCTTGTCTACCAATTGCAGGACACGACGCACGAGCACTCTGTTAGCCACAAGCGGGACTTGGTGGCTGAGTGGCAGCTCGATTCACGAAACATCATTGGCGCCATGGACTCTGGGCTGCCCGCCGCTTGCCCTGCCACGCCCGCGCTGGTCGTCTGCCACTGGAACACTCTGAATGGTGTCGACTTCTACGACACGATTCTGTTCGAAGAGGGCTACATCGGGGCGCACGCTGGCCACGCCAAGGACATCGTGAGCACACGCGGTGACACCAAGTTCATCTGCCCGTCGCCGTCGGCAAGCCCGACTCCGTCGGCAAGTGCAACTCCTACCGCATCTGGAACTACGGTTCCGTCGCCCACCCCGACCGTGACTGTCACCCAGACCTCGGGTGGCACCACTAGCGGTGGCCTGGCGCACACCGGTGGTACAGACCCGAAGGTGTTCGCTCTCAGTGGCGTGGCACTGCTCCTGATCGGTGGACTCCTCGTGATCCGCCGACCACGTGGTGAGCACTCCTGACCGAAGCACGAAGCGCAGGGCGCTGATCATCAGCGTTGAGCGATAGCAAGGAACGACGAGGCGGTGCGGCATTCAGGATCAACCTGTCTGCCGGGCCGCCTCTTTGTTTGCTGAATTGGCGGGGGCTCGGAACGGGGCGGGTCCATTCAGCTTTCGGCTGCTGACCAACGGCCTATTGGCAACCCGCGCACCCGCACCAGCCACTCGGACAGGCGCCAGCCATCGAGCAGAGACGTTCTGCCAGGGCGCAAAGCAAGCGATCGGGCCGCGTTTATGTCGCGAGACGGTCCTGACGCCGCATTCGTGCTCCGGTGCGCAAAGATGACGACGTGACTACACCTGACGAGACCTTGCCCGGCCCCGACTCCGGTGCCAATGACGCTGCGGCGCAACAGCGGATGGCCGTGCTCGATGACCTTGCATGGCGCGGCTTGATCGCTGACTCGACCGATCTTGTTGCTTTACGACGAGATGCGCTCGAAGGTCCGATCACTCTCTATTGCGGATTCGATCCCACCGCGCCGAGCCTGCACATGGGCAATCTGATGCAGATCCTGACCGTTCGTCGATTTCAGCTCGCTGGCCACCGACCCTTAGCCCTGGTCGGTGGTGCCACAGGAATGATCGGCGATCCCAAAGAGTCTGGTGAGCGCACGCTCAATCCGGCAGAACTGGTGCAGGAGTGGGTCACTCGTATCCGAGGTCAGCTTGAGCGCTTCTTTGATTTCGGAGCGGTCCCGAACGCGGCCATCATGGTCAACAACTACGACTGGACTGTCGGGCTCTCGACCCTGGACTTCCTGCGCGACGTCGGAAAGCACTTCAGCGTCAATCGAATGCTCGATCGCGAGGCAGTCGCTGTCCGTCTTGCCGGTCCTGGCATTTCCTACACTGAGTTCAGCTACCAACTGCTGCAGTCATACGACTATCTACAACTCCACGAGCAGTTCGGCTGCACGCTGCAGACAGGCGGGTCCGATCAGTGGGGAAACATCGTTGCTGGCGTCGATCTCATCCGTCGTGTCACCACTCATCACGTGCATGCCATCACAACGCCGCTTGTCACCAAGGCCGATGGCACCAAATTCGGTAAGACCGAGTCCGGCACAGTGTGGCTCGATCCTGCGCTCACCTCGCCGTACGCCTTTTTCCAGTTCTGGCTCGGTGCTGAGGACGCGATCACCCCGAATCTGTTGCGCATCTTCTCCTTTCGCTCTCACGCCGAGATCGAGGAACTTGAACTCGCGCTTTCCGAACGACCACATGAACGCGCCGCTCAACGTGCACTCGCGGTTGAGCTCACCGATCTTGTGCACGGCGTGGTCGAGCGTGAGCGGGTTGAAGCTGCCGCCCAAGCGCTCTTCGGCCATGGGGGCGCTGATGTCGCCGATCTTGACTTAGCCACGCTCGACGCTGCACTTCGCGAGGCTCCACACGCGAGCGTCACCGCTGCAGAGTGGGCCGAGGGCATAAGCGTCGCGGATGCGCTGGCGCGCTCGGGTCTAGTTGCAAGCAAGGCTGCTGGACGGCGCACGATTGCCGAAGGTGGCGCGTATGTCGCCAACCAACGAATCACCGAAGAGTCGGCCATGCTCACGAACTCCGACTTGCTCCATGGCACCTGGGTTCTGTTGCGACGTGGCCGACGTCACATTGGCGGAATCCGGGTTGAAACGCCCTGATGTGACTTGTGCGGCGAGAGCGCATCGGCGGGAACCCTTACGGGTAGGGCGATTGCGGCCTGGCTCCGCAGGCCCGAGGCGTGCGACACGCGTGGTTCACTCGATTTGACCCACGTAACGCATAGGCATACTGTCTTGTTTGTCAGCCCGTGAGGGAGGAACGGACACCGATTCGGTGGCCGGTCCCGGGGCGACAATCCCAGCCGATTTCGCGTGGCCCTTCGGGTGTCACGGGTTCGGCGCCGCCCAGTACGGTGCGGTAGGGATGGGGACGGACGCGGATTTGACCGCGTGCACCGGACCCGCTAAGTTAGGCGAGTTGCCCCGAATCACTAGCCGAGAAATCGGCTGTTATTTGGTGCGCACCCGCTCCTTGAGAACTCAACAGCGTGTCAACAATTAATGCCAACAAACCCCGTCAAATGGGTCGGCACCGCGACTTCGTCGTAGGGCGCCATCTGACAGGTAAGCAAGTTAATTTCCTTTGGTATTGATCGAGTCAGCTCGATCCATGCCAGGAACTCTTCAGTCGGTCACTGCCGGATTATTCCTCCGGCGTACCAATAGACATCTATGGAGAGTTTGATCCTGGCTCAGGACGAATGCTGGCGGCGTGCTTAACACATGCAAGTCGAACGGTGACGGGGGCTTGCCCCCTGATCAGTGGCGAACGGGTGAGTAACACGTGGGCAACCTGCCCCTCACTCTGGGATAACCTCGGGAAACCGTGGCTAATACCGGATACGACCTGGAGCGACATCTCTCTAGGTGGAAAGAACTTCGGTGAGGGATGGGCCCGCGGCCTATCAGCTAGTTGGTGAGGTAACGGCCCACCAAGGCGACGACGGGTAGCCGGCCTGAGAGGGCGACCGGCCACACTGGGACTGAGACACGGCCCAGACTCCTACGGGAGGCAGCAGTGGGGAATATTGCGCAATGGGCGAAAGCCTGACGCAGCGACGCCGCGTGAGGGATGAAGGCCTTCGGGTTGTAAACCTCTTTCAGCAGGGACGAAGCGAAAGTGACGGTACCTGCAGAAGAAGCACCGGCTAACTACGTGCCAGCAGCCGCGGTAATACGTAGGGTGCAAGCATTGTCCGGATTTATTGGGCGTAAAGAGCTCGTAGGCGGCTTGTCACGTCGGGTGTGAAAACTCGGGGCTCAACCCCGAGCCGGCACTCGATACGGGCTAGCTAGAGTATTGCAGGGGAGACTGGAATTCCTGGTGTAGCGGTGAAATGCGCAGATATCAGGAGGAACACCGGTGGCGAAGGCGGGTCTCTGGGCAATTACTGACGCTGAGGAGCGAAAGCGTGGGGAGCAAACAGGATTAGATACCCTGGTAGTCCACGCCGTAAACGGTGGGCGCTAGGTGTGGGGAACCTTCCACGTTCTCTGTGCCGTAGCTAACGCATTAAGCGCCCCGCCTGGGGAGTACGGCCGCAAGGCTAAAACTCAAAGGAATTGACGGGGGCCCGCACAAGCGGCGGAGCATGCGGCTTAATTCGATGCAACGCGAAGAACCTTACCTAGGCTTGACATATACCGAAAACTCATAGAGATATGGGGTCCGCAAGGGCGGTAAACAGGTGGTGCATGGTTGTCGTCAGCTCGTGTCGTGAGATGTTGGGTTAAGTCCCGCAACGAGCGCAACCCTCGTTCTATGTTGCCAGCGGGTCATGCCGGGGACTCATAGGAGACTGCCGGGGTCAACTCGGAGGAAGGTGGGGATGACGTCAAATCATCATGCCCCTTATGTCTAGGGCTGCACGCATGCTACAATGGTCGGTACAAAGGGCTGCGATACCGCAAGGTGGAGCGAATCCCAAAAAGCCGGCCTCAGTTCGGATTGGGGTCTGCAACTCGACCCCATGAAGTCGGAGTCGCTAGTAATCGCAGATCAGCAACGCTGCGGTGAATACGTTCCCGGGCCTTGTACACACCGCCCGTCACGTCACGAAAGTCGGTAACACCCGAAGCCGGTGGCCTAACCGCAAGGATGGAGCCGTCGAAGGTGGGATCGGCGATTGGGACGAAGTCGTAACAAGGTAGCCGTACCGGAAGGTGCGGCTGGATCACCTCCTTTCTAAGGAGCACTGACGGCCGGTTTACCGGTCGTACAGAGCCTCAATGCAGGCGTACGTCCTGCAGAGGTAGCTCAAGGGTGGAACATTAATTGCTGACACCGCATCATCACCTCGCTAGTACAACCCCTTGGGGAGTGGAAGAGGAGTGGTTGGTTCGGTGACTAGACACGCTGTTGGGTCCTGAGGGAACGGGTAACCGATTCCTTCGAGACCGACGCCCGAATGCACCTAGTGCAGTCGGGCGTTTCGGTCGGGGCTAGGTCAGCGAATGGAACTGCTCGTAAATCGGGTAAGCCGTCGCAACGATCTGGACTCCCGCCCGTAACTTGAGAACTGCACAGTGGACGCGAGCATCTAGTTTTAGTTTTTTGATGCAAGTTACTAAGGGCACACGGTGAATGCCTTGGCACCAGAAGCCGATGAAGGACGTAGGAGTCTGCGAAAAGCCTTGGGGAGCTGACAACCGAGCTTTGATCCAGGGATTTCCGAATGGGGAAACCCGACAGGAGTCATGTCCTGTCACCTCCGCCTGAATATATAGGGCGGCTGGAGGGAACGTGGGGAAGTGAAACATCTCAGTACCCACAGGAAGAGAAAACAAAAGTGATTCCGAGAGTAGTGGCGAGCGAAATCGGAAGAGGCTAAACCGGGACTGTGTGATAGCCGCCAGGCGTTGCAGTTCCGGGGTCGAGGGACCTTTCAGTCCATGCTGGCGCGTGGGCAGACAGTAAGAAATCAACGTGGTAGGCGAAGGCCATGCGAAAGGGCCGGCATAGAGGGTAACGCCCCCGTAGCCGAAACTGCGTTGACTGTCGAAGGGGATCCCAAGTAGCTCGGGGCCCGAGAAATCTCGAGTGAATCTGGCGGGACCACCCGCTAAGCCTAAATACTCTCTGGTGACCGATAGCGGACAAGTACCGTGAGGGAAAGGTGAAAAGTACCCCGGGAGGGGAGTGAAATAGTACCTGAAACCGTGTGCCTACAAGCCGTGGGAGCGTCTTGAGTCTTCGGACTCTCCGTGACCGCGTGCCTTTTGAAGAATGAGCCTGCGAGTTAGCGATACGTGGCGAGGTTAACCCGTGAGGGGCAGCCGTAGCGAAAGCGAGTCCGAATAGGGCGATTTAGTCGCGTGTCCTAGACCCGAAGCGGAGTGATCTACCCATGGGCAGGTTGAAGCGCCGGTAAGACGGCGTGGAGGACCGAACCCACCAAGGTTGAAAACTTGGGGGATGACCTGTGGGTAGGGGTGAAAGGCCAATCAAACTCCGTCATAGCTGGTTCTCCCCGAAATGCATTTAGGTGCAGCGTCACGTGTTTCTTTACGGAGGTAGAGCACTGGATGGGCTAGGGGGCCTACAAGCTTACTGAACTCAACCAAACTCCGAATGCCGTAAAGTTAGAGCGTGGCAGTGAGACTGCGGGGGATAAGCTCCGTAGTCGAGAGGGAAACAGCCCAGAACACCAACTAAGGCCCCCAAGCGTATGCTAAGTGGGAAAGGATGTGGAGTCGCACAGACAACCAGGAGGTTGGCTTAGAAGCAGCCACCCTTAAAAGAGTGCGTAATAGCTCACTGGTCAAGTGATTCCGCGCCGACAATGTAGCGGGGCTCAAGCATACCGCCGAAGTTGTGTCATTCATATCGATAACCCGGCCGGCAACGGTCCAGGTGTATGGATGGGTAGGGGAGCGTCGTGTGGCCAGCGAAGCGGCGGGGTAACCCAGTCGTGGAGGCCACACGAGTGAGAATGCAGGCATGAGTAGCGAAAGAGGAGTGAGAAACTCCTCCGCCGAATGATCAAGGGTTCCAGGGTCAAGCTAATCTGCCCTGGGTAAGTCGGGACCTAAGGCGAGGCCGACAGGCGTAGTCGATGGACAACGGGTTGATATTCCCGTACCGGTGTTGTCGCGCCAATGCCGACCCCAATGATGCTAAGTACTCAAAGCTTATGGAAAGTCTTCGGACTCAAGTAAGGGGAGATTGCGAACCAATTTGGTAGTAGGCAAGCGATGGGGTGACGCAGGAAGGTAGCTGAACCCGGGCGATGGTAGTCCCGGGGTAAGGACGTAGGGCGAGACGTAGGCAAATCCGCGTCTCACATAGCCTGAGATCCGATGCCGAGCCGATTAGGCGAAGTCAGTGATCCTATGCTGCCAAGAAAAGCCTCTAGCGAGTGACAAGGCCGCCCGTACCCCAAACCGACACAGGTGATCAGGTAGAGAATACTAAGGCGATCGAGTGAACCATGGTTAAGGAACTCGGCAAAATGCCCCCGTAACTTCGGGAGAAGGGGGGCCGCGGCTGGTGACGGGATTTACTCCTGAAGCTGGCTTCGGCCGCAGAGACCAGGCTGAAGCGACTGTTTACTAAAAACACAGGTCCATGCCAAGTCGCAAGACGATGTATATGGACTGACGCCTGCCCGGTGCTGGAACGTTAAGGGGACGGGTTAGCGCGCAAGCGCGAAGCTCAGAACTTAAGCGCCAGTAAACGGCGGTGGTAACTATAACCATCCTAAGGTAGCGAAATTCCTTGTCGGGTAAGTTCCGACCTGCACGAATGGCGTAACGACTTCAGCGCTGTCTCAACCGTGGACTCGGCGAAATTGCACTACGAGTAAAGATGCTCGTTACGCGCGGCAGGACGGAAAGACCCCGGGACCTTCACTATAGCTTGGTATTGGCGGTCGGTTCGATTTGTGTAGGATAGGTGGGAGACTTTGAAGCATGGACGCCAGTTCATGTGGAGTCGTCCTTGAAATACCACTCTGATCGTACTGGCTGTCTAACCTAGGTCCGTGATCCGGATCAGGGACAGTGCCTGGTGGGTAGTTTAACTGGGGCGGTTGCCTCCTAAAGAGTAACGGAGGCGCCCAAAGGTTCCCTCAGCCTGGTTGGCAATCAGGTGTCGAGTGCAAGTGCACAAGGGAGCTTGACTGTGAGACCGACGGGTCGAGCAGGGACGAAAGTCGGGACTAGTGATCCGGCGTCGGCATGTGGAAGCGACGTCGCTCAACGGATAAAAGGTACCCCGGGGATAACAGGCTGATCTTCCCCAAGAGTCCATATCGACGGGATGGTTTGGCACCTCGATGTCGGCTCGTCGCATCCTGGGGCTGGAGTAGGTCCCAAGGGTTGGGCTGTTCGCCCATTAAAGCGGCACGCGAGCTGGGTTTAGAACGTCGTGAGACAGTTCGGTCCCTATCCGCCGCGCGCGCAGGAATTTTGAGAAGGGCTGTCCCTAGTACGAGAGGACCGGGACGGACGAACCTCTGGTGTGCCAGTTGTCCTGCCAAGGGCACGGCTGGTTAGCTACGTTCGGAAGGGATAACCGCTGAAAGCATCTAAGCGGGAAGCCTGCTTCAAGATGAGAATTCCCACCGATTTATCGGGTAAGGCCCCCAGCTAGACCACTGGGTTGATAGGCCGGAAGTGGAAGCGCAGTAATGCGTGCAGCTGACCGGTACTAATAGGCCGAGGACTTGCCACTTAACTAACTTATGCGTAAAGCGTCCACTGTGCAGTTCCCGAGATACGGTCGGGAACGACTAATATCTCCATAGAGTTTCGGCGGCCATGTCGAAGGGGAAACGCCCGGTTCCATTCCGAACCCGGAAGCTAAGCCCTTCAGAGCCGATGGTACTGCGCGGGTGACTGCGTGGGAGAGCAGGACGCCGCCGGACATTCTTTCGAGACGAGGTCGCCCCTT
>Ga0194051_1000009_pt1 | contig 97732 bp, 98 predicted proteins | sample SepL2320m_MetaG_FD_161275 | JGI IMG/M metagenome (GOLD analysis project Ga0194051, IMG submission 161275) | Anoxic zone freshwater microbial communities from boreal shield lake in IISD Experimental Lakes Area, Ontario, Canada - Sep2016-L239-20m | ecosystem: Environmental > Aquatic > Freshwater >... | reverse complement strand
AAGCGCGGTTTTCTCTATAACCTTCAAGTTCTTTCTTTGTCCCTTCTAAATATTCCTGTTTCAAATCTCGTGGTCCTTCAAAGCTCATAGTGTTTTATAATTTAATTGTTATGACCATATTAAACACTTGCTGGAGGTGGAAGTCAACCAAAAGTGTACTTAGTGAAGTGCGACTGATAGAATATTTAGACGTAACCAAAAAAAGCTTTATAAACAACACCCATGCAAAACGGACTTACCACCAAGGAAGCTGGAAAAAGATTAAAAAAATACGGGTTAAACACTTTTACTGAAAGACACCACCAGTCGGCCGTTTTCGCTTTCCTCGAAGAGTTTAAAAATCCCCTTGTCATAATGCTTTTGTGCGCCTCTGCTATTTCTTTTTTCTCGGGTTCATATGTGAGCTCAGTCTTGATTGTTTCTATAATCATTATCAGCTCGGTTATTAATTTCTTTGTTTCGTATAAATCGCAAAAATCAGCCGAAAAACTGGCTTCGCAAATCCAGCCTAAAGCCTGGGTCATGCGCGACGGGCAACAGAATCAGATTGAGACTGAATATCTTGTCCCGGGAGACATCGTAAATCTTGAAGCTGGGAACATTATCCCCGCCGACGGCAAGGTTTTGGAGGCCAGCGATTTTTTCGTGAACGAGTCATCCCTTACTGGTGAATCATTTCCGATTGAAAAACCTGAAGCATCCCAAGTGTTCCTTGGGAGCGGGGTGGTCACAGGCAGATCTGTCATTGAAGTAATCAATACCGGTGGGAAGACTAAGTTTTACAACATTGTGGCCCTTTTATCGAAAAAAGAACAGCCGAATGAATTTGAAAGAGGCATAAAAAACTTTAGCGTACTGATTACAAAATTAGTCATCGCCATGACAATTTTTGTCTTTCTTATAAATGCCGTTTTGAAGCACGACATCTTTGAATCACTCATTTTTTCTTTAGCACTTGCGGTAGGGCTTACTCCGGAATTACTGCCAATGATTATTGCACTCAATGTCTCCAAAGCCTCGATTAAAATGTCCAAGATGGGCGTAATCGTAAAGAAACTTTCGTCCATCGAATCATTTGGCAGTATGGATATTCTTTGTACTGATAAAACAGGTACTTTGACTGAAGACAGGATCGCCTTGGTGCGGTGTGTCGATATCAATAACGCAGACTCAGAAGAAGTCTTTAAAATGGCCTACCTCACGAGCCATTTTCATACAGGCACCAAAAGCCCGCTTGATATTGCCATTATCCAGTATCGCGAATTACACGACGAGCAATACACGAAATTTGATGAGATACCTTTTGATTTCGAGAGACGAAGAAATAGCATCGTAGTCCAGTTTGGAAATAAGCATATCCTCATTTCCAAAGGCGCGCCTGAACAGATGTTGGAAATCACTACGTTGAATAATGAAGACAAGAATCGAGCCCTGTCGCTGTTTAACGAACTCTCTACATCAGGATATAGAGTTCTTGCTGTTGCGACAAAAGAAATTACACAACAAAGAGAGCGGTATAATCGCGATGATGAGGAAAATCTTGAATTTAAAGGTTTTATCGCATTCATAGATCCTCCAAAACAGGATGTGAAAGAGGTTCTTGATGAATTAGTCCAGCGTGGAATATCCATAAAAATTATAACCGGCGACCATGGAATCATTGCGGAAAAAGTAGCAAGAGAAGTTGGATTTACATCAATCAAGATGCTTGAAAGTGCAGATATCGATAATTTTAGTGATGCGGAACTTTCACTAAGGGCTGAAGAAACAAATATTTTTGCACGAGTGACCCCTTTGCAAAAAAACAGAATCATTGAAGCGCTCAAATCGCGTGGACATGTGGTCGGATACATGGGAGACGGTATTAATGATGCGCCGTCACTGCGCACTGCTGATGTTGGAATCTCGGTGGATAATGCTATTGATGTTGCTAAGGAAGCGGCGGATATTATTTTGGTGAGCAAGAGTTTGAAGCATTTAGTAAACGGTGTCGTAGAGGGCCGTAGGACTTTTGCAAATACGACTAAATATATCACTATGTCCATCAGTTCGAATTTTGGAAATATGTTTTCAATGACGGGAGCATCGATATTTCTGCCTTTTTTGCCGATGCTACCTGCCCAGCTTTTATTGAATAATTTTCTTTACGAAAGTTCACAATTTGCCCTCACGTTCGATAATGTTGAAGAAGAAGTCCTGAATAAGCCCAAGCCGTGGGATCTCAGGTTCATTAAAAAATTCATGCTTGTCTTTGGAAGTATTAGTTCGATATTTGATTTTGTGACATTTTTCATGCTTTACAAGTTGTTTGCGCTTACAGGAAGTTCTTTTCAAACAGGCTGGTTCATCGAATCATTTGCGACACAGACCTTGGTTATTTTTATCATTAGAACAAGAAAAAGCATCTTTAAAGGTAAGTGGGCTCATCCAATTGTGACGATTGCGTCTATAGGTGCGGTAATTGTTGCTTGGTATATTGCACTTACCTCTATCGGTCACGTCTTTGGCTTTATTGCTATTCCTTACGTTTATGTAATGGCTATTGCTCTCATTGCGATGACGTATCTCTTATCGGTTGAGATAGCAAAGAAATATTTTTATAAGTATTACAAATCTACGTCGGTTGTGAATTAGACAGTATTGTAGTTTTTGAAAAACAGGTTCGAACCGCATCCACAGTCCTCCGCACGCAAAAACCGCCCACATGGGCGGTTTTTGTATGCTAAAATTAACCCATATGAAAACAAACCATTGGCCACTTATTATTGGTATTTCCATTCCAATACTTTTTATTATTATAATATCAATTATTATTTTTACTCCTAACCTCTATATCAAACCTGCACACAACTTCCTTTATACAACCCTTGGCGAAGAAAATTACTATGGATCCGGTCAAATATACAAAAACACTTATGCGGTAGAGAACGAAAGACTTGTATTGCGCCCTGGGGTATTACAGGAAAAGCAAACTTACAAAGCAGACTTTTTACCTCTCTATCTCTATGATGTAACGACAGATTCTTCGCACCAGGTTACCTATGAAGACGAAAAAAATTTGGCGCTTGATCCAGGCCCCACTTCTCCTGACGGATATTCGGTGAGCTGGGAATATAACCACGATGGCATCTTTGAATTGTTCGGATCAGATGGGAGCAAAAACGGATACTTCATAGAAAAAGGTAAGGGTAAAAAGCAGCTGACAGGATTGAACTCAAGTAATGGTTACTATTATCAAGGAAACTTTAAACTTATCGGCTGGGTAAAATAATTATATGGAAAAACAACAAATAATAGCTTTTATTAACGAGCAGATTGCTAACGGAAAGATTACCCCTTCTGACTTGGCCACTATCACTTCGACGAATTCTTCAGTTGTTGTAAAAGAACAGTCTTCCCCTGCTAACTTAATCAATATCTTTTATACAATTGGAACTATTATCGCAATTGTGGGGGTTGGAATCCTTGTTGCACAGCATTGGGATGAGATCGGATTTGCTGGCAGAGTAATAGTGACATTGGGAATTTCACTTGCTACATACATTTTTGGGTGGGTTTTTGGAAAACCTGAGCAAAAAAGCCTATCGCAGATTATGTTTGTCTTTTCAGCGGCACTAGCACCACTTGGATCATATGTGCTTCTACACGAAGCAGGTGTGACATATGACCAAACAATTCAAATAATGGTCGCAACTGTATTGTTTATCATTTTCGGGACCGCCCTGTTTTTTAGCAAGAGAAATATTTTGGTTCTTGTTACTATCGGCTTTGGATCATGGGCATATTATGCAATCGTACTTAAAATGTTCGGCTCAAACGGCTATTATCTTGACGGCGACTTCATTAAATGGGCGAGCATGCTTTTGGGTGCGGCCTATTTATTTATTGCGTATGGATATAGTAGCAGTGTCCCAGCAACCGACGAAAGCGATGCAAGGGAAAAGCGTGCTATACAAAACGTATTGTATGGGCTCGGTACCCTTGCTATTTTAGGAGCTGGAATATTTGTTGGTGGCATATTTGACCTTGTGTATATCGCACTTATTTTTGCAGCAATTTATGGAAGTGTCTATGTAAAGAGCCGATCTATGCTCATGCTTGGTTCCCTATTCTTAATGGCTCATATTATTAAGATAACAAGCAAATACTTTATAGATTCGATCGGGTGGCCAGTGGCACTTATCGGAGTTGGATTTCTTGTTATAGGTGTTGGATATATGACATACTATCTAAACAGAAAATTCATATCGAGTTAATTTTACTTTTGGGTAAAACTCCCTTACATCTACATAATAAGTTCTAACAGCCTCCGCCAATGCAAAAACCGCCCACATGGGCGGTTTTTGTTTGTGCGTAAAATTTCACACCTTTTTTATTTTTATTTGTCCCATCTGATATATCTTTGTGTACTAGAGATATGCACACCAACCCACAACAACAATACCAAATGAATACAATTCAAATCAGCAGAGCAACTATTAAAACCTTGGCGACCCAAATGTTTGGTTATGACTTCCACACGTTTTACACACTGTCTTCTGAGTTCCCCCACACCCCCGAAACTTACATGTGCTGGATAGAGGGATGTCGTAATTCGGCCGCAGGATTAGGCCTCCGAAACATACACGGATCAGTCATTCCTTTCTTCGGATGTAAATCCTGTTGCCAAAGGCTTAACGGTGTAACGTCTGATGATGTTCCCCCGCTGAAACGTTCCCTGTTCGCGACCAATGGAACTCCTATAAAAATAGCAGCCTAACTGCCCGCCATCTAACACGAGCCCCTGTCGTAAATGATGGCGGGCTTTGTGTTTTCACAACTTTTTTGATTCTATCCGTTGGAAAATCGCCCAGTTCGTACCTAGTTTTGTTTTACCCACATCTGTTCTACAATTAGGCCATGCGTAGAGACTACTCCCGATTAATACTAACAACCGTGGCCTTTGTATACAGCCTGTATTATGGCTTTACCTATACATCCTGGCATTTTATTGACTATGTAGATCTTATTTTTCACGAGGCAGGACACAGTATATTTTCATTCTTAGGAGAATTTGTACAGGTCGCCGCAGGAAGTGGGTTTCAAATTACCCTTCCCCTCTTTATCTCAATATATTTCTTTTATCTTGGCCAAAAGGTTTCTGGATCGCTTTGTCTCATGTGGGTTGGGATTAACCTGTTTAATGTTTCCGTATATGCGGAAGATGCTACGGCAATGCAGCTAAATCTTTTAGGCGGTGATTCTGTAATACACGATTGGAATTATTTATTAAGCAATACCGGTCTTCTAAAATACACGGAAGTGATCGCCTCGGATATTTATATTTTAGGATGGTTAATGATCCTGGTAGGAACAATCCTTGGATTTTACTATTCGTGGAACAAAGAGATAAGGATACGTGAACGAGTGCAGATATAAAAAAGAAAAACCCTCAGAGGGTAATTCTGAAGATTGAAAAAAGTAGCGTAGCTCTCTCCTAATGCCTAAGTAACGCCCGAGCGGACGAGGTTCCTTGGGGTGTCTACAACCGCTGTAAACCTTGAACACCTTTGGATTAGGTTAGGGAGAGCAAGTGCCTAACACAACACCGCCATCCCTATCGGTAAAGAGCTACGCTTTTGGCAGTGTAGCAAATTACCCACAAGACGCAATGATAGCTTTTATTAGTTGGACCGTTTTATCTTTCTTACATAAGTAACAATAAGGCCGGCAATAAAGATAACAAGGAGTACTAAAACCCCGTTTAAAATCCAAGGGTATTTTTCTGTAAAAGGAATTGTAGTTACCGCCTGTTTATATTCTGGGTTACTTAGTACACCTGAAACATTAATGGTAGATATGTCCCTTGGGGTTAAGGAATTATTCGACAAGACAGCATCAAGGTCGTACACCGGTGAATTTAAATCGCCCCCAAAATACAAATAAAACGGACCTGAGCTGTGTGGAATAAATGTGACAACCGCCGACGGTGAGCTAAATACAACGTTAGAACCTAATGCCACAGGTGGATTATCTTGGTTTGAAATAAGAATTCTATAGTGTGAGGCTTTGGTAATGCGATAATTTACTGCCAGATTCTCTAATTTTATTCCCTCCCCCTTAGTAAAAGAATATATGACACCGTCCCCAACTGTTTGCCAACCATCAGCTCTTGGTGTTACATATTCTGGGTAAAAACTTTTATCATCCACCACAACATCATTTCTAGCTTGCACAACTACATGACGGTAAAAATCAGTGCCGGAAGAGCTGTTCAAATAAACAGCATTCGTGATAGATCCTTTTCCTGGAAAATCCACATATATCTCTGTTGATTTTGTATCTGTATTTTCGGTCACTTTTACATCCTTAGAAATAGAACTACTATTTAGTCCCGCGGTTAAAGCGGACTGAGTTGTAAAACCAGACAAACTAACATTCTTGGGTTTAAAATTGAGCAACTTATTATTGAAAGTCACACCGGAAGAAGCGTCCTTATCAAGCGGCAACAACACCACTTTTAAATACTTTGCGCTGCTGGGTTCGTATGCAATTGAAGCGTTTGAAACTGACTGCCCTGTGGCTGTATCATAAAAATTAAAAATATATTGTGGATGTTCTATGGTTGAATCACCCAATGAAAGCCTTCTCCAGTCCCCACTATCTGGCGGCAAATCCATATCTGACCCATACACTTGAACAACGTAACGGAAACTCGCTGGTGAACCATTTTCAGCAGAGCCGTCATTCGAGATCGAAAACGTAAGACCATTATGGGTAGCAATTGGCCCTTTTTTATTATCAAGTAAAAATTCCAAATGGCCACTTCTTTCGGAAAGATTTTTGACATTCAATACCTCTGGTTCTGCCCCTCCTCCATACCCTGAGTAGTTCAATGTATATGGAACCTGATTACCAATTCCAGTAAAGATTCTTAGGTCCGTCATATTAGTTTTTTCTTCCACATCGGCAGGTACCACAAAACGAGTTGGGCGACCTTGGATAATAGAACCAGACGTTATCTCAGCTCTATAGGATTCGGTCTGAATTATCGATTTATCTGTTTCAGCAGAGGCAACCTGAGGTTCAACAACACCTCCTGCTAACCCGAAAGCTAGTAGCAACATCATGGTGGTTGTTAGTGTCGACTTTAATTTGTCTTTATATTTTGCATACACAAACGAAGCAACAAGCGCGAGAACACCAAAGACCAACGAAGTTACAATTCGATACAATGCACCCAAAGCCCACACATCAATAAAGATTTTGAAAGCGGTGGCGGCCATAAGGATAAGACCAGTCGATCTCCACGCTCGACTCTTGAACGCGAATCCAATTCCGATTGAAAGCATCGCGTACACAATCCAAACAATATCAATGGTCGTGTTTCTTTCGTTAGCGTTCTTTGTGCTTAAAGTCGAAAGCTCATTATATTTTAGCTGTACCTCTGACTGATAATCCTGATTATCCCCTCCTGTCATAACAGGGCTATTAGTGCTATTTCCATAAGAATTCTGGGCATAATAATTTTGCTGTATCTGGGAAATCTCTGCATTGATCGAAGTGGTCTCTGCGTATACTCGCTGTGAATACAACTGTGAGATCTCTGAGGTCATTATAAAGAGTGTCGCAATCTGGGCGATAAAGAAATAAATTGAAGCTAATTTCTTGATACTTTCAGTTAGGTCCACATTATCCCTCATTGTCCGTCGGATAAAGTACGCCAGAACATACGCCGTGACTATTCCTGCGACAAAGATAAAGAATCTTTCATTCCAAATAAAGACGAATGAATCTGCTCGTACTAGGGCGTCTGAATATTGTGCAAACGTATATAATGCGCTCACGATAAACACTACTGCCCCATATGCATACAGGTTCTTACCTTTCAAACTATAATCTAGAGCATAGAGAATGATGGCTTCTACAAACCAAGCTAGTGAAATCCACGGCCCATGGAACTGGGCGGGGATCGCCAAAGTTAAAAATAATGCAGACATAGCTGGTAGAAACATATTCAACAGCTTGTTTTCTTTGTTAGTTGTAAATGACCAGTATGCTACCGCAAAATAAAGCAGTGCCATCACTACCATGAAAAAGCCCATCGAATTCTTCAAGGTGTCGTACAGAAGACTGTAGATAATAGCTGTGTACGACAAGGCATTTATCACAACCATTCCAAGATCACCCGCATCTGATTTTTCTTTACGAACAACATTGTGGAAAACCGAAGATAAGAGGAAGATAATAAAATATAACGATAAGTAAAAACACATCGTCAACTTGTCATCCTTGTTATACAGATTCACAAAAGTCATAAAGACCATCACCCATGTTCCAATAAACGATACGACTGCGAGCTTTCTCCATTTGTATAAATACGCAGTGATCATGACTCCAAAATCTAAAATCAGGACATATGTCAAAACTTGAGACAACGAAGCATTAGACAAAGTCATAAAGATAGGTGTGAGGAACCCGCCAATCACTCCAATAGTAGCCAACACCATCGCATTATCAATCACACTCAAAACGACAGACAAAGCGGTCACACCAATCAACAGACCGTACGCCACCGGACTTGAAATCAAACTGTAGAAAGCGAAACTGGCAAAAGTTGTCAGATATAGCAGACCTATTCCGCAACCTATTAAAATATTCGAATACGAGCGGTACTTTGCGCGGAGTGCTTGTCCAACAGAAATACAAATAATTCCAGCAATGATTCCAATCATCACACGACCAGTCACCCCGATGAGATTATTAACAAAGGCATAACTTAGGAAGAAAGAAACACCCACAATCACAGCAATCACCCCTGCAATACCCAGAATCTTTCCCCAGTACTCTTCTTTGTCGGCAGAGGTTTGAACCGGCTTAGATGCAACAGGTTGCGTCACAACTTCAACAAGAGGAGCAACATTTTGTGTGGTATTCATGACAACTGGCTGCGAAATAGCACTCGTAGGAGCTATGACTTGGCCCAAAGGCTGTTTTTTTTCTAACTTGTTAATACGGTCCTCGACCTTGTATATCTTGGTTAAAAGAATAAAGAAGGCGGCGATGATTAAAATAAACTCGAACATGTGATTGTTTTTAATGTCTTACTAATAAGTATTCTGATTATACAACTTTACGCCTGGTTTAGCTGGCTCGCAAGAAAATAATGTCGTATAATAAATACTAATGAGTAGAGCTCCTATCACTTGGCACACACACGAATATGAACATCGAGAAAAAAGCCGTGACTGGTTTTTGGCGGTTGGGATCATAACTGTGTCAGCATTTGTTATAGCGATTTTGTTCAATAATTACATATTGTCAATATTAATAGTCGTAGGTGGCACGTGCCTTATCCTATTTGGAAACAAAGAGCCTAAACATCTACGATTCGAAATTAACGGAGCAGGTGTCCTTATTGATAAGATCCTCTACCCTTTTGGGACACTTCATTCTTTCTGGGTAGAAAATAACGACCATCTCGAGCTCCCATCCAAGCTCTTTGTTCGTTCTAAAAAAACATTTGTTCCACTAATAAATATTCCTCTTATTTGGGAAATAGACCCTGAGGATGTTCGGGCTCATTTGTTGGCGCACCTACCCGAAGAAGAGCACCACGAGTCTTTCTCTCATCACATCATGGAATACCTGGGTTTCTAAAGTAACGATTTCCTTTATTTGAAGTTTGTGGTAATTTAGGCTAGCTACAAATGCTCTCGTCGTTCAATGGATAGGACGTAACTTTGCGGAAGTTATGATACAGGTTCGATTCCTGTCGAGAGCACTGTTTCAGGTTTTTAATCTATTAATAAGTTTTAATGTTCGCTTGTCCTTCATTGTATTTACTTTCGCTTTTGTAAAATCGCTCTTATTTAGTTTCCTTCCTATGCGCAACTCCAAGCAAGATATGCATAATTTCCCCTTAATCTTAGGGTTGGCTTTCTTCCATATTCTCGAGTGAATCATATAGTATTCATTCCAGGTATCTCTTTTGCAATCCATGCATTCAAATCCTTTATGCGAGGTTGGTTTCATATATTAATTGTATCATTTTCATGTTACGATTTTTACATATGAAAAATAAAAAGTCTTTAATAGTAGGAGGTATTATTTTTGTTGCACTAGCATTTATCATCACTACTTCAGTCCAATCTAAATCCTTAGTTTTATCCCGCGAGGCATACCAACTAATATCATTAATTTTTGGCTTGAGCGCCTTAGTATTTATTGCTATTGGTATCAGAAAGGTTATTCACTCACCCAGCGAGCCTACGGAAAAGGTTGTTCAAATTGAAAATATAAAAAAGGATTACTGGGAGAAAAGCTATCAAATCTTTATGCTCATTACCTGTCTCGACTTATTAGGTTTATTTTTCCTATTAGTTGCTGGGGGGACAATCCTTAGTAAGTTTCCTGAATTTAACATTTCTGTTACAAGGTCATATTTAATACTAGCGGTAACATTTGTTTTATTTGGACTTTGCACTTACTTATTCAAGAAACGCTCTAGTTTAGCAATACCTGTAGGTTATATAGTTGCAATTTCAGGCCTATTAATTCAAACATATTTGACTGTTACAAATTTTAAGATAAATATAAGTGTTATTCTTACATATGTAATATATTATCAACTTCTTAAAAGTATTCGTGGGGCACAAACACAAAAAGGAGTTACTTCTACAGGTAGTATTTCAACTCCCGAAAAAACAGGTTCTAACATAGTGAACTAGAGCGCACAACTTCTGGAATTTTTAAATAGTGTGCCTCTAACTCTGAATTTTGGAGGTAGAGCTGAGACGAGTGGAATCGAACTTGTTTAATTTTATAAGTTCGAAGATTAACCAGCCTTTGGAGCCAGTTTTTAGCCTTGAAAATCGAAAAGATAGAATATTACTGCAAATATTCCAAACGCAATAAGAAAAAACCGAAATACGCTCCATGGGGAATTGGATGATCTCAACTTGTCTTGTTGATTAATTATTGTGTTTGTCTTAATGTTTTCGATATTTTCTGCCTCCATTTGTTTTTTTAACTTAAAGTACTTAGCCATCAAATAGAAGCCTACTAAAAAGAATGGTATAGATATTACAGCCAAATACATCGACGCTATACAGACAAATCCTAAAAATAAAAATGTTACAAAATTACTTCTTAGGACATATAACTTTTCATCGGGCGTAGAGTCACCTCTAAATATTTTCATGGCTTTTTTGAATTCTCACTCACCAACCTCACACAATTCGATTTATCTTTTTCAGCAGTAAAGTTGTTGCATATTTTGTTATCATTCAGTTTTATAGCAACATTATAAAAGCATTCATCTTTTCTCCCTGTTCCGTCTTCAGTCATATCTATGCAAACATTAACTTCAGGGTACTTATTCTCATACTCTGCCATACACATGTTTCTAACTGATTTGTCTGGAGAATCCGAGTAGACTAGATATTCACAAGTTTTATAGTCATGATTTTTTATTGCTATCCCAATTATACAAGATACGTCTCCGAGAGTCCCTCTAAATTTAGCACAAGCCTTAGGATCGGAGGTTTCTTTTATATCCTTGATCAAATTAAGTGCCGCATCTGCTTTTTGGGCAGATGGAGCGGCAAGGACTTTTCCATCCACATAATATACAACAGGGGAAGGTTTCGAGTACTCTTGATATGCATAAGATACAACAACTACTAAAACAATAAAAATCAATAACTTTTTCATATAAAGAAAGTATATCAGCTATTTTGTTTAGTGAATATAGATATTACGGAATAGCCTCCTTGCTTCCCCACAAACCAGGTTCTAACGTCGTCCACTAGACTGCACAAAAAATTAGATTTTCTATGCTGGACACTTCTACTAATGAATCTTAGTACTGAAATGCTAAAGTTTTAATCAACATCTCCTAATGTCACATTCTTGGCATGTTCCAAGATCAAAGCATCCAGATCGTCCCCCATTTCCTGATCAGCCTTGTCCAAATCAGCCAGATTGTTTTTTACCTCAACGACTGTTTTATCTACTCGTTTTTTTATTTCATTCAATTTATCATTCATGGCCTTGCCCTCTTCGGCATTTTGTTTGTTTATATTTTGAGCCTGAGACAAAACCTCTTGGATTTTATCTTTAAGACTTTGTGGAAGTGTAGTGTTTTGGTCTGTATTCATAATTTTTATTGTTTTATTTTAGCGTCATAAAACCCATCCTTCAGTGCATCGAAATTGGCCTCTAATTGTCCAGTACTCTTGAAATAAACTTTTAAAACCTTAGCGAAATCATTGAATTCAGGTTTCTCATTTTCACCGTAACCAGTTTTTGCCGTAAAATGATCTGCTTGTATAAGAAGATCTGGTCGCTTACTTACAAAATGTTCCGTTATAAATTTATTAAATAGTTCTAGATATTTTTTGATTTCCATTTTTTCTTTGCCTTTTTCTATAACAGATTCGGCTGCAGGTGGCGCTTCGGCACCTGCATCACCTGCACCTGAAGAAACTGCCTCTGGTGCAACTTCGATACTCTTTGCAACTGGTTTTTTAGGCTGGCGCTCTTTCATCCCTTGTACCTTTTGAGCCTTGTCTTTATACACCTTAATCTCGGCCTCTGTTGTAACTATTTTAGCTTGTATGTTTGCCATTCTCTGTGCGTATTCAAGTCTGCTCTGTTGAACCTCAGCGCGACCATTTTCTACTTCACTATTTAGCACTTGAATTGCGTCAAAATTGGCAATTTCCTTATCTGTCATTCCTCCCTGTTTTAATAAAATTATTAAATCTGCTCGATTTTTTTCTATATCATCAACCCTTTCTAGCTGTGCTTTAAAACGAGTTTCATCTACTAATGAAAGGAGTTCCGTTTCCTCTTCGCAAGCTTTTAATTCTTCGAGACTTCTGGATAGTGGGCCAAGCTTGCTTTCATATTTACTGGCCCATTTATCAACTACTGCGTCTCTTTTTGTCGTGTATGTTTCAACCTTGGAATTTCTATCTGCTATTTCGGTATTCATCCCGTCTCGTTGCGATTGCAGCTCGTCTTTGGAAGCTTGAATTTCGTCAACTTTTGCTTGTAAAGATTCTAGACCTTGCACACCTTGCGCTTTTAAGGATTCTAGTTTGGCGACAATTCCCTGCTGGTTTGTATGCAGATCTAAAATTTTCGAATCTGCCCCTGTGACTTTCTCTTTTAAAGCAGCCACACCTTTTGAGTGATTATCCATCCAGTGTTGATGGTGGGCAATTTGAATACGACTGACAGCTCGGTCGATTGCAGGGACCTTGCGGACCACTTCAAGGGCAAAGCTGGCCAAAGATCTAGCTGCTCCACCCATCTTTTGAAAAACATTTCGATTGTCTTTATTCAAGACTGCTTCTGGCTCTGGTGCTTCTTCAGTTAATACTTCTAGCTTTCCTGCCTCAGTATCATTAGTATCAGCGAGTTTTTCTGGAATGACAGGAGCGTCTGGTTTTAATTCAACTTTTAATTCAACAGGTGTGTCTAAAAATTCGACTGACGTCATTGGCTTAAATTATGATAGATAATTAATTAAAAGTATACCACGACACCTAATCCTTCCAATGGATATCCTTCTGGTCGCGTATGGTGCAAACTTTGGCTTGGAATTCTGTGCGCCCTGAACCGTCTTTGTACGCATAATAATGTGAAGGATTCTTGCTGGAATAATTTTGATGGTAATCTTCCGCATTATAAAATGGCATTTCTGGAAGAACCTTTACAGAAATAGGTTTATCGTACAATTTGCTGTCTTCAAGCTCTTTGATCAAGTTTTCGGCCGCAGTCTTTTCTTCTTCATTTTTATAATAAATGGCAGTAGTGTAAGCAGAACCTCTATCGAAGAATTGACCGCCTGCATCTGTCGGATCAATATGGTCCAGAAAAAATTGAGTCATTTTTTTAAAAGTAGTGAGGTTTGCGTCATATACAACTTTGACTGCTTCTCTATGCCCCGTGTGATTCTCGTAGCTAGGATTATCTGATTGTCCACCAGTGTAACCAGAAACAACGTCGATCACCCCAGAAACCTTTCTAAGGTCACTCTCGGTACACCAAAAACATCCACCCGCATAAACAGCATTATTTAATTTTTCTTGATCAATCATATTATTTTAATTCTACTGTATAAAAAGGTGTCTTGCTATACGTAACCTGTCGGTATAGTATAATTGCCAACATGCAGGCTTTGCTTAACTATAAAGAGTGGCTAGAAATAGGGCTTTTAATCGGTATGACCATCTATTGGAGCTTTGTTTTTATAGTCATTTACCACCTTATTCGTTTCGGGGTTGGCACATTACCTAAGAAAATTGCGGTGATCTTTCTGGCTGGTGGCATTATGCTATCAATGATCACTATTTTATTCTTTGCTCAAATGTTTAACGGGTAGCAATCACATATTATGACAAACTTATTTTCAATTTTCACAAGCTCTTCAAATTCATTCGAAGGAAAACACGATGATGAGGTTGTATTGCTTTATTTACATCGCCATTGGTACACACTCGTAAGTAAATTGGTCTACTTATTTCTTGGATCACTCCTTCCTTTTTTACTTATATACGTATTCGGTACGTTGATTGTGCATTATCAATTAGCAAGTTTGGTAGTTTTTTTATGGTCGGCCTACTATATGATTTTGTGGTACGTCTTTGGTTACATAATTACCATGTATTCCATGGATATTTGGATAGTCACCAATCAACGAATCATTGACAGCTATCAGCAAGGATTCTTTAACCGCTCGGTTTCAGAAGTGGGACTAGAAAACATCCAAGATATCTCAATTAAAATTGTAGGCGCTATACCAACAGCTTTCAATTACGGAGACATCGAGGTGCAATCTGCAGCAGCCGTTGATCGTTTTAACTTTGACCACATACCCGACCCACAAGGAGTAAAAGATGTTATTTCAAAAGCTATAGGTGAGTTTAAGGCCAATCATTTTAAAGACGAAGCCTTTGAGGTGGTCCGTCAGGTAGAAAAAGCCAAAGTTGATACCTACACGCCAGCCGAACCTTCTGAATACACCGGAACTGGCGATGAGACCCCTACAGAAAATGTGCCTGAAAACCTGCCTCAGTAAATCCCTACCACCTGCTAAAGTAGAGACAAAACAAAAACGCCCATCGATGGGCGCTTTTGTTTTGTCTCTTTAGATTGAGATTATTTGGCTGTAGCCTTTTTAACCATAGCAGCAAGTCTAGACTTCTTTCGAGCGGCTGTGTTCTTCTTTAAAGTACCTGATTTTGTTGCCTTATCGATAACTGCGTATGCGAGAGAGAGCATTTTTAATGCTTCTTTTGCATTCTTTTTATCACTTAATAAGAATTTTTTAAGACCTTTTGACGCTTCGTCTGCATTTTTCTTTCGGCGTCCATTGAAAGAACGCTTTCTTAGAGAAGAGCGGAGGGCTTTTTTGGCTGATGATGTAATTGGCATAGTAGGGCTAGGATAACAGAATATATATAATTTGGCAATATTTTTGCTATAATCAACCCATGATTGCACAACTTACTGGAACGGTAGCTTATATTGATTTAAAATTCATCATCCTTAATGTGAACAATGTTGGATACAAAGTATTCACAACAAACGATGAACTCTCTACCCTCTCGGTTGGATCAGAGCGAGCATTTTGGATACATAGCACCATACGAGAGGATGCATTTGATTTATATGGTTTTACTAAAAAAGAGAATCATGATTTTTTCGAGCTTCTCATCACGGTGTCTGGGATAGGACCCAAGTCCGCCTTAGGGATTTTATCGGTTGCTAGCGTAGAAAGCCTACGCGAAGCGATTGTTTCCGGAGAGACGTCATATATCACAAAGATAGGTGGTATCAGTAAAAAGATTGCAGAAAAAATCACAATAGAGCTTCGTGGAAAAGTAACCAGTGATGAAGGTGAATTCTCTAAAGGGAGAGGTAAAAATGACGCTGATGCCCTTGATGCATTACGTGCGCTCGGATATAGTCACAAAGAGGCTCGTGAGGCGCTAGAAAAGGTCCCAGCTACAATCAAGGACCCTGGAGAGAAGGTTAAAGCCGCACTGAAGAATCTCGCCTAATATGCCGGAATTGCCAGAGGTAGAAACAACTTCACAGATGTTAAACAGGTTCGTTAAAGGACGAATGATTTTAGATGTTTGGACTGACTACAATAGCCCCTACTATACAGGAAAGGATAATGTTAAGAATCCAGTTTATTTTAAGAAATTTAGGAAAGAAGTTAGTGGTAAAAAAATTGAGAAAGTTTTTCGTAGAGCAAAAAATGTTTTGATTGATATTGAAGGAAAAAATACGATTTTGGTCCATATGAAAATGACCGGGCATTTATTGTATGGAAAGTATAAGTTTGAAAAGAAGAAGTGGGTACCAGAAGATCCAAAAAGCGCATTCGCTGATCCATTTAGTCGGTTCGTGCATTTGGTTTTCATTTTAGACAATGGAATGCATATCGCTTTTTCTGATATGCGAAAGTTTGCGACGGTTACATTAGTTGATGATTTAGATACACATTTTAAGAAGATTGGCCCTGAACCTTTAGACGACAGTTTTACAGTAGAAGTTTTAAAAGAAAGGTTAAACAAGCAACCTAACGGAGCGGTAAAAACTGTTTTAATGAATCATGAAATTGTGGCAGGTATTGGGAATATTTATAGTGATGAAATTTTGTGGACGGCGGGAGTTCATCCTGAGAGAAAAGTATCGAAGATTAGTGATAAGGAATTGAAAGATATTCATAAGTGGATCAAGACCATCTTGCGCAAAGGAATTGATTTTGGAGGAGACTCTATGAGTGATTACAGAAATCCTATGGGTGAAAAAGGAAGTTTTCATCATGAGCATAATGCGTATAGAAGGACGGGGCAACCTTGTGCAAGGAAGGGTTGCGAAGGAACAATTCGACGTAAAGTGATTGGCCAAAGATCAGCGCATTTTTGCGATGTGCATCAGAAATAAAAGGACCTGAGATTCACGTCCATTTACACCCCCAATATCCTAAACAACACGACAGCACCAGCAACGGACACATTCAACGACTCCTTCTCCCCTTTCATAGGGATTTCCGCCACAATATCGCACATCTTTAGTAAATTTTTTGGAGCACCGTCAACTTCATTCCATAAAATAATTGCAGTGTCACCTTTTACTTTTACCTTTTTGTAATCGACAGAATTTTTAGATTGTTCGATTGCAATAATTGTAAATTTTTCTTTCTTAAGTTCTTTTAAGACTTTCTTAATGTCTTTTTCATGTCGCCATGATACGGATTTTTCTGCTCCGAGGGCTGTCTTTGCAATTTCTTTTATAGGGCGATTAAACTTATCAATTGGAGTTGGAGTGTAACCAGAAAGGATAACCTCATCTATTCCAACACAGTCTGCGGTACGGAAAAGTGACCCCACGTTGTGGTTACTTCGGATGTCGTGGAGGATAAGGATGGTTTTCTTCATGTGATTCCATGATACCCATTGTTAATTAATTGACAATGGGTATGGGAAAAACCCTTTTAAAAGTTGGACTTTCGGCTATTTTCTGGTATATTTTTGCTCTATATGCGCCCGTAGCTCAGTCGGTAGAGCACCTGCCTTTTAAGCAGAGGGTCGTTGGTTCGATTCCAACCGGGCGCACAGACGATTTTTAGATCTATTTTATTTGATTAAAGTGAGGATCGATTCCAGTAGACTGCACAAAAGGTTAGAGGATGACGTATTCTGAGTTAGTGTGTTTTTCTAACTGCTTTAATCACTGTGAATATACCTCCTATAAAGATGACAAGAAAAACAATGCTGGTGAATATCTCAAGGAGCAAAGTGTTGAAGCTTCCATTAATAATAGGCAGGTCAAAAAAGAACCCGATAAACACATATGCACCGCCTGTAGCCGGAATAGAAATAAAAGAAAGAAGTATAAGAAGTAACCCTTTAATAATATTTTCCAAGCGAGTAGGAACTTTTTTGAGGGGGAGATTTTTATCCGATTCCATACAATTATTATACAGCAAGAAGATAACATGAACAAAGTGTCGTATCACTTCACAAAACAGGTTCTAACGTCATCCACTAGACTGCACCTGTTCATAGAATCATATTTTCCAACGTAAATTTTTGTGAGTTTGTTGGAAATTGGAACTTAACCCATGTTGGGTGGAATCGAACCTCTGATATACTTAAAATTAATGAAAAAAGGGTTTTTAGCAAAGATATTTTTTGTGACAGTATTGGTTGCTTTACTGTCATATTTTTCATACATAACATTTGTCCTTGTCACAGATCAGTTGCATATGGAAAAAACAGCTTACAGATCTGAGGGAACGGTGGTCTCCTTTCCTATAAGAAAAAGTCTTTTAAAATTAAGACATGGTGTTATGACTAATACAAACTACTTCACCAATATTCAATATGTAACCAAAGAAGGTGAGACTAGAATCTTTACTTCCTATCTAGCGAGCAGTAAGCCAGCCTATAGTATTGGTGAGAAGGTAAAGATTCTTATACCTTCTGACGGTGGAGACCCTCAGGTAGATTCTTTTACTGCATCGTGGGTTGGACCAATTATTCTTGGGGTATTTGTATTACTAAACCTGCTTATTCTTTTGTACACAATATATAGATTTTATTTAAAGTAGGTTCTAACATCATCCACTAGACTGCATAAAAACTGTTCAAGCTTATCTTGTGCCTATATAATAGGAACATATGGCAGTAGAATTCGAAGAAGAAAATTACAACAAATATAGATCCCAAACCCTCCTAGGCGGACCCCAAACATCCAAAATGACCAGGTGGCTGGTCAAGATAGGAATTGTAAAAAATGAGAGACATGCAAACTATATACTATGGGGAGTGTTTATCCTCTCTATTATTGTAATATTTTCTATTATTTTTTTTAATCCATTATCGGCGAAAAACGGACTACCTAGTGGTTACAAATTAACAGCAGAACAAGGACAACTACCTAGAATGGTACCCAGATAACACTTTCATGAAAAAAGATAAATCAAATGGTGGCTTTACCCTTATAGAACTTCTTGTTGTCCTTTCAATCATCGGAGTTTTAGCGGCTATTATAATGGCGAGCTTAAACACTGCTCGTGCCAACTCGCGTGACATGGTCAGAAAACAAGAATTAGTTCAACTTAGAAATGCGCTAGAGGTTTATCGCACCACCCACAACTCGTACCCTTCAACCGGCGGAGTATGGTACGCATCGATTCCAGGTGGCGAGACGGCCAGTAACCCTGTTCTGAGCGACAATGGAGGAGATTGGATACCAGGGTTAGTACAATCTAAAGCAATAGCTAAACTGCCCCAAGACCCAATAGGTGGAATATCTACCATTCCTGACTGTGCAGTAGATGGTTGGCATAAAACCTTTTTATACCAATCGAATGGCACTGATTACAAAATTGTTTCTCACTGTGCACCTGAGGGCACATGGACCACTAAAGACCAATTTTATGATCCCGCTCCCAGAGCATACTGGGCCTGGATGATCACAAGTAACCCCGCCAAACAACCAGGAAACAACGGGACTGACTGTAACCCGCAGTTTGACGTAAATTATCCTGCGTGTTGGTAAAACCTACCGATGCACAAGAACCGAACTATCTCCCCCACCTCACAATCAACCTTTCTATAGTGTTATAAAAATCAATTTTTCCTCGGTGTGCGAGATGATACATTTCGAATAAAGAATTTAATACCTGATCCAAATCTTCTGCTTTCCACTTTAAACTTGCTGATTTTGCATTTTTGAAGACATACGGACCAAGGTCGGCACCTACAGCGGACTGTGCAGTACTCGCTAATCTGACAGCTTTCATTTGCCACCACAAAACCCCATGAACTTCCTCAGGCGCCAATTTTAAATCTAAGAGTGCATGAAAATATTTTTCGGTTTTTTGAAATTCTCGATTGGCAAACGACATAGCAAAAGCAAAAGTTGGAGCTTCATTTTTCCTAGGTTCATTAATGGGTATTTTTTTAAGCAGGAGTTCTTGTGATTTCTGAGCAACTTTTTTAATTTTTTCTTTGTTCTTTTCAGTAATATTTCCTTCAGCAATAATACACACATGATCTGCCGATTTCATTTGTGGGAGAAAATCTACAAGTTCTGAAAAGGCCTCTTTGTTTTCTGAAATAAAATTAAAAACAATTATATATTTAGAAAGAAATAGACCTTGAGCATTTAAAAGTTCTTGAACATATTCAGACCTCCAAGACCCGCCTTCAATTTTAAAAACGGATGCGTCCTTTTGTTTAGCCAACAAAGCATCCACGGTCGCTGTGATTTTTTCTTTAACTTTTTTAATATCATCACCGTAAATAAATAAAATCATTTTTTTATTTATTAAAGTCTTCCATTTCACCCCAGTTATCACCAACCTCGACTTCAGTAATTACAGGCACCCCGTGTGTTTCTTTTCCTTCAAAAACTGACTCCATAATTTTACGGATCTTTGGAATAATTGTAGGTAACATTTTTTCTCTGACTTCATAAACCAACTCATCGTGCACTTGTAGAATTAGGCGGGCATCATCAAGCAGTTTTTCATTTTTTAAATAGTTGTGAACATTTTTCATCGCAATTTTAACAATGTCCCCTTCCGTCCCCTGAATTGGAGCATTTATAGCCATACGTTCGGCCATGGCACGGATAAAAGGCAGGGGTGATTTAAACCCTTGGAAATGACGGCGACGATCAAACATGGTTTCTGTAAAACCTTTTCGTTCAGCTTCTGCTTTGGTTTCATTCAAATAATGAGCCAGCCCTGGAAAGGTTTCAAAATAGGTATTGTAAAAGTCTTGAGCTTCTTCACGCGTGCCTCCTAGATTGGTTTTTAAAGCACTCACTCCCATTCCGTATAATATTCCAAAATTAATCACCTTTGCTTTTCGGCGCATATCTTTTGTCACTTCCCCTTCCGGCACCTTGAAAACCTGAGAGGCCACACCGGTATGAATATCAATTCCACTTTTAAACATCTGAATTAACTTTTCATCTTTTGACAACATGGCGGCTATACGCAGTTCAATTTGAGAATAATCTATAGCAACCAATTTGAAACCTTTTTCAGCCACAAAAGCATTTCTGACCTTGCGACCCAGTTCTGTTTTGATCGGAATGTTTTGTAGATTAGGATCTTGAGAGGCCATACGTCCTGTGGTTGTTCCGGCTAGTAAAAAAGTCGCATGAAGCCTCCCGTCCTCTGCCACCAATGTTGGTATTGTGTCGATATAGGTTGAAAGAAGTTTTGCTAATTCACGATATTCCAAAACAAAATCAATGATTGGGTGTTCACCACGCATTTTTTCCAACTCTGATTCCTTAGTAGACATGGCGCCGGTTGCTGTCTTTTTTATTTTTGATTTACCAGACTTTGCCCCGAGAGACAAAACATTAAACAAAATCTCACCGAGCTGTTTCGGTGAATTAATATTAAATTCATTTCCTGCCAGTTCCCAAATTTTGGTTTCTAATTTTGAAAGCTGCCGATGGTATTCACCTGCTAAGATTTTTAAATACCCCACATCGATTTTTACTCCAACATCGTGCATAAGATTAACAACTGGAATGAGAGGCCACTCTATTTCTTCGGCAACATGGAGCAGTTTTTGTTTTTCAAGATCAGCAATAATAACCTTCTCCGCTTCAGATAAAGTGTCTTTTTTTGTAAAGAACAACACATCCTCGACCGAAGGGTTGGTCTTGTTTGAATCGACCACCCACAAACCGACCGTCAGTTTCTGTGCAAGAAGTTGGTCATCTTCACTCATCTTTATTGAATCATCGGGCTTAGGGGTGTCAGACCTATCTTCAACTTTCTTGATCACTTCATACCCCTTACCACCATTTTTTGTAAACACCTCTTTTACCCTAGTGACCAGCGAGCGGAACTCAAACTCTCTAAAGAGACCTTCAACTTTTTCGATATTAACTTGGTCGATCCATTTTTTGTCAGGGAGTGAAAATGTAATTGGCGCGTCTCGACGAATAGTTGCCAACATCTTACTAAACCTTGCTTCCTCTTCCCCATTTTTTATTAAATCAAACATTCGATCTGTTAGACCAGAATCTTTTTTAAATTTTGCTTCGTCCTTTTTTAAAGCCTCGTACATAGCTTCTATTGTCTTGTACAAAGTAATTAACGTTGTTGCTGTTTTTTCACCGATTCCTTTTATACCAATAATATTATCCGACGGATCCCCTCTAAGACCTTTATAATCTGGTAAAGACAGTGGGGCAAAACCAAAACGTGACAATACTGCAAGTTCGTCGTACACCACGACGTCTTTGATCCCCTTCTTTAAGGTGTACACAAGGACTTTGTCGCCATCAATTAACTGCATAGTATCCATGTCTCCTGAAGCAATAATAATTTTAATATCTGTTTCACCTTTTTTATTTGTTTCTGAAATCCTGTGAACAATCGTCCCCAACATATCGTCTGCCTCAAAACCTGGCATGTCATACATTGGTACAGAAAACGCCTCAAAGATTTTTCTAGAATTTTTTAATTGTTCAACCAACGCATCATCAGTTTTTTGTCGAGTCCCTTTATAAGCCTCATATGCTTCATGTCGATATGTAGGCTGTGGAAGGTCATAACATGCAATCACAAAATCTGGATGAAACTTTTCAATGATTCCCATCAACATTGTTGAAAGCCCATAGAGCGCACCTGTTGGCATACCAGTACTGGAAGAAAAATCCGGCAAGGCGTGATAAGCGCGATGGATGATAGCGTGGGAATCCAAAAGGACGAGGGTCTGCGGTTCTGCCTTAGAAGAGAGGTTGTCTGTAAGCTTTTTGGATGATTTTTTATCAGTTTTTTTCATTACTACCATTGTACCTTACGAGTCGTTTCATCAACAAACTTGAAGAAAATCCATTTAGCATTGGCTGGAATTGCATCAGCCACCTTTTCTGGCCACTCTATAATCATGAGGTTTTTAGGGTCCTTTAGTAATTCATCAAACCCTAATGGGATTAATTCACCCAAACCCTCAATCCTATACATATCCACATGAATTATCTGTGAAATCTGTTTCAAGTTTTGATAACTGTTTTCAGTAATTTCATATCTTTTTTGTAACACAAACGTGGGGCTAGTGACATAATCAGTAATTTTAAAAATATTCGCAACCTGTTGAGTGAACGTAGTCTTGCCTGCTCCCAGATCACCAGAAAGACACAAAACTGTGGCACCAGCATTAGGGACACTGAGATCTTGTAGAAGACTGCGCGCAAAAACCTGCATTTCTTCAATACTTTTTATCTCTATTTCATTATTACATTTTACAATAAGATCGTTCATGGTTTTATTGTTTAATGATACTACAAGATAATCAACTTCTCGGCAAAATCTGGCAACAAAAAAACGCAAACCGTCTGTTTGCGTTATGAATCATATGAATCAAATGAACTTTTGGAAACACCCTCCTCCAGGGCCACGACCACACCCCTGCAGGGTGGGTCGTGGCTTCTTGGCTTATCAAGGCATCACCATGTCCGGTATGCGAGGCATTTGCCGCTTTTCCAGTTCGGAATTCAGGACATCTGCGCTGATCGTGATAGCACAACCATCAAGGATGATACCAAACAAACGGTCCTTGACGATCTGCCCCCTCGGGACAGGACGGAACATCGGCTGAAAGGCCTTGGTATGGGGGCTGGCAAGGAAAGCCCGGACCCGAGGATCGAGGCCGGTTAACCGGTACTCCCAAGTAAGGGCCGAGGAGTCCAAGATCAAGGCGATTATGTTGTTCGTGAGAACTCGATTTTCAACCTTGATGTCCCTACCGACAAGCGCATCGCCGTAGGGTCTTGCTAAAGGACTCAGGAATTCGCACACACCCTCGAGACCTTTCGGCTTTTGGACGGCGAAGTAAACCCTGAGACCACCCTTGTTCTTCTGTGCGTCTGCACCGAGAAGCCCTGTAGGGAACTCCTGCCTGACCTCGATGGTGTCACCCTTCTTGGCGATACTGTACAGCAACATGGCTGAGTACCAATCCAATCTGATGCAGCCGTGAGAACCTTCATCCCAATCCTTGTCGAGACCGAACAGTGTGCCCTGATGGATGCAAAACCCCCTGCCGCCCGAGAGGAGAAGGCACCAGAGCATGACCGCTCCGGGAAACTCCTGTGACACCCTTCTCAACATTCTGTCTTCAACAAAATATGAGCCCTGGGGTGTCGGCAAACTACCTCTGCCTGTTGTTGTAGGACACACCATCATCACAACGCCTTCAGCGTTCACGTAGCAGAGCCTTTGCTCTTGCAAGCTGATGATAATGCGACCCGTCTTTTTACCTGCCATGCCGTTGCTGCCCGCCTCTGCATTGAATGCAAGGCACAGCACTAACCAGAAGGTCAGTATTTTTTTCATTTGTTTTAAAGGGCTGCGATGTACCAAGACAGATTCACTAGAATTTGCCTTGTAACACCTGGTTAAACTCAGATCTAATTATACAATAGATAATAGCCTTATGTCAATATTAAAATTTAAACAATAGAAAAGGCCCTGGGTGCACTTCGTTTCGCCTTGCGGCTAACGAGAGTGCATTCCAGGACCTTGTTTTGCTTCACAGAGTGGATCGAGGGTGAAGCTTCCTCTTTGTCGCTATTGTCCGAGCGCGACTACGCCCCCCCCGTTACGCTGGAGGAATCGGGTTCCGGCTTCGGAACCTGCAGCCCTCTTCGTTGCCGTCGAGCCCCGCGTGTTGTTGTACGCGTTCTCTGCTGACCGGATTGCACCCGTGTACAGATCAGGACGAAGGTGTTTCTTCCCGTCGAGACCCATGACAGCGACGCTGTCTGGGTACCCGCTGATGAAGACCTTCGTGGTGCCGTTCGTGTTCTGGTAAGGAATCACGGGTTGCGCGACTGGGACGTCGGGTTGCGGCGCCGGCAGCATCTGGGATCCGGGGATCTCGATGGGCACGAAGCTGGCCTGCCGATTGCTGCAGCATCCGAAGACCGCGCAGGCGATCCCGATCAAGGCGATGATGCCCAAGATCGCGAGGAGTGCGTACCAGACGTTTTTCCATCCGGTCCATGCGCAGGCCTGCGGGCAGGGCTGCGCGGCGGCGGCTGGAGCGCCTGCGGGTGCAGGTGCACCGGCGGGAGCTCCGGGAGCGGCTCCGACTCCGGTGGCGGACAAACCCGTGAGGGTTGCCGTTCCGTTGCCGTTCCCGGTGGACGTGATAGCGGTGATGTCGAACTGTGCGTTGATTTTCATGGTGTTTTTGTTTTCTGAGTGTTGTTATCTGCAAAAAATAGCTTTAAGGCTTATTTATAGCCACTTTTTGCAGATAACAACTAAACCCTTTCGAAACCTCCTCTACCTTGAAAATCTCTTGTAAGTAACTTTATCTGGTATTAGTATAGCATACTATCCTATCCTGTCAAGTACCCCCTTCCCGCCATGTTTTATGTGTGTTTTTGTTGTTTTTTGTACGTAAATGATCCTATCAATTCAATACCAAATCTTTTAAAAAAATTTAACATAAAAAAATAAAAAATTTATCACCATTTTTAATAGCTCACGTTACGATAATCAAGTATAATGTTTTTGAAATGATCAAGTTCGACGAAGATAAACAAAATCAAAAAATACGAGAGCTCCGAATCAAAGAAGAAGAGCAGTCTGCACAACTCATTGCTGATAGATATGGTATTGCATACATCGACCTCACCAGAGTTCCGATCAACACAGATGCGCTTCGACTTATAGTAGAGGATGAGGCACGTGAAAACAAATTAGCAGTTTTCGACATAGTGGGTAGAAAAATATCGGTGGCCATTCATTCCCCTACCGATGAAAAAATAAAACAATCAATTGAAGTCTTAGCGAAAAAAGGTTATGCCCCAACCTTATTTATGACATCAATTATTAGTTTAGAAAAAGCGTGGGACAGATACAAAGATCTTTCTTTTGCTTTTGAGACCGAGGCTGGATCGCTGGATATTTCAAGTGATGAAATTGAAAAGTTAATTGAAAAGTCGCACAAAATGCCAGACGTCATCGCTCTTTTGAACGAAGCGATGCAGATGAAGAAAAGTCATCGCACCTCACAATTGCTGGCTATCATGATGGCAGGTGCCTTGGCAACAAAAGCCTCAGACCTTCACATTGAACCAGAAGAAGACCACGCTCGCCTTCGCTACAGACTAGACGGTGTGTTAATCGAGACTGTTCAGTTCGATTTGGATACTTATAATTTATTATTGTCTCGTTTAAAATTACTTTCAGGCTTGAAACTCAACATTAAAGAGAACTCTCAAGACGGACGCTTCACTGTAAAAATTTACACAAATGATATTGAAATTCGTACTTCAACCATTCCTGGTTCATATGGAGAATCAGTGGTAATGCGAGTCTTAAACCCTTCAAGCATCTCTGTGGGTATTGAAGATTTAGGAATGCCAACAAAACTTTATAATTTAATTCAAGCAGAAATTAATCGACCGAGCGGTATGATTTTAACTACAGGACCAACTGGTTCCGGCAAAACCACAACCTTGTATGCCTTTTTAAGAAAAGTAACAAATACTGAAACAAAAATAATCACCATCGAAGACCCGGTTGAATACCACCTGCCCGGAGTTGTTCAAACGCAAGTAGAAGAAAAAAAGGGTTACACCTTTGAATCCGGATTGCGTTCTGCTATGCGACAAGATCCTGACATTATCATGGTGGGTGAAATCCGAGATGGCGAGACGGCAAACACTGCTATCCAAGCGTCTCTTACTGGTCACTTGGTTTTTTCTACCCTTCACACAAACAGTGCGGCGGGAACATACACTCGATTGGTGGATTTGGGCGCTGACCCAAAGGTTTTAACTTCTGCCATTCATGTGGCCCTTGCGCAACGATTGGTCCGAATTTTATGTAAAAAATGTGCCAAGAAAATTCCGGTGCCAGAAATCAGAAACAAATTAATTGATGACGTTATTGCCTCATTGGTTGGGCTAGACGAAGCCTCTGAATTTCCCACTAGACCAACAGAGATCTGGCAGGCAGTTGGATGTGATGCTTGTAATACCACAGGATATAAAGGACGAATCGGGGTATTTGAAGCAATCTTCTCAGACCAATCAATTGAGCAAATTATTCGTGAAAGCCCTAGTGAAAGAGAGATAAAAGAGGTTGCAAAAAAACAAGGAATCATCGATATGAAGCAAGATGGTGTTTTAAAGGTGCTACGCGGGGTTACTACTTTTGAAGAATTGGAACGTGTGGTTGATTTGGTTTAGTTATTACCTGTTTATACAAAGTTTTACACTTAGTTATCAAGGTTTTTGGGTGGTTATTACACAACCCTTACACAACCAGACCACAGTCTATAAACATTTTATCCACATATTTATCCACGTCACGTAAAGAGCCCTACTGTCAATTGACAGTAGGGCTCTTTCGGCGCTATTGTGTAAGAAGTTCTTTTCACTCTTCTTAACAAGGCTCTCAACTATTTCAGAAACAGGTCTTTGAATTTCTAAGCAATGCTTTCAATTATAAAATCGGAAGCCCAATGAGCCTCCAAGGATAGCTCCAGTACATCACCGTAAGGTGATAACCAGATCGTCCTTTAAGAAACATCGATACACCGCGGGACGGTGGTATTGCTTAGAAATTCAAGGAACCGTTGAAAAAAGAAAGTGCACACAATATCTCAAAGTCTTCCGAAAGTACAAAGGATATCATGCGCACAACTACGAACAATAGGTTAACATGATCTATATTTTATGTCAAGTACACCCGATAAACAACCAATAGAAGAGCGCGCCTTGGATCAGACCCTCCGACCCAACACCTTTAATGATTATATTGGTCAGGAAAACATCAAAGACAACCTGCACATCCTTCTGACTGCAGCAAAACAAAGGAATCACCCACCGGAACACGTACTTTTTTATGGCCCGCCAGGACTTGGAAAAACAACACTTGCTTACCTCATTTCAAAAGAGATTAATGCTCAAATAAAGGTCACTTCTGGTCCAGCCATTGAACGCGTCGGCGACCTTGCTTCTGTGTTAACCAACCTTTCACCAGGGGATATTTTATTTATAGATGAAATACACAGGTTAAACAAAACCGTTGAAGAGGTTCTCTACCCCGCCATGGAGTCAGGACAAATTGATATCATTATCGGCAAAGGCCCGTCAGCAAGAACCATTCAACTGGACTTGCCACCCTTCACTCTTCTTGCGGCAACAACAAGAATCGCAATGATCTCATCCCCTCTGCGTTCAAGATTCTCTGGTGGCGTGTTTCGTTTAGAGTTTTATACAGAAAGCGAAATTGCAAAAATCGTAAGTCGCTCAGCCAAACTGCTTGGGATAAATATTGCTGATGAAGCGGTTAACGAAATCTCAAGACGCAGCAGATCAACACCACGAACTGCGAACTATCTATTGAAACGATGTAGAGATTTTGCACAAGTAAGAGGCACAGACTTAACAAAATCAGTTATTGACGAAGCTTTGTCTATGTTAAGCATTGACCACAAAGGCCTTGCCTTATCTGATCGAAAAATTCTTCAGACGGTGATTGAAAAGTATAACGGAGGCCCTGTTGGATTAAACACCATCGCAGCATCCCTTGCTGAAGACCAAGCAACCATCGAAGAGTTCAACGAGCCGTATCTAATACAAATTGGCTTTATTGAGAGAACTCCCCGTGGAAGAATAGTAACTAAGGCGGGTTACGACCATCTTGGAATACCCTATCCGACTGAAAAGTTACTATGATTATTCTTGCTATTGATCCAGGATATGAAAGATTGGGAATTGCTGTGGTAGAAAAAACCCACACCAAAAAAGAAACCGTTTTGTTTTCAGAATGCTTCAGAACTTCTTCTAAATTGGATTTTTATGAGCGACTCCTTTTGATTGGTGACAGGGTTTTAGAAATTATAAAAAATTATTCCCCTTCATCACTTTCGATCGAGAATCTTTTCATCAGCAACAACCAAAAAACAGCAATGCGTGTGTCTGAGGTACGTGGTTCAATTATTTTTCTAGCAAAAAAACAAGGATTGACCATTTATGAAATGACACCTCTCCAAATAAAATCAGCCGTCACAGGAAATGGAAAAAGCAGCAAAGTAGAAATGATAAAAATGGTCGGACTCCTTACTAAAAATTCTTTAAAAACCCTTAAAAGCCAACCTCTTTTGGACGACGAGTTTGATGCTATTGCGATTGGTTTAGCCTATTTTGCATACAACAAATTACCGATATAAAACTTATTCACAATAATTTTTCTTGCATATTTATGTGAGTATGTTAGATATATTCAACATAACAGCCAATATTGAAAAATCGGGTTTATGAAAAGCAAAAAAGTGGATCAACAAAACAACAAAAAAAGTAAAAAAAATAAAGACGCCGAAGAAGAAGTTTCTGACAAAATTTTAGTCGACGATAAAGAGGTGGATGAGGACCATCCTGAAAACCCAGGAGTTCCCCTTTCAGAAGAAGCCGCGGACGCTCAATTAAACCCGGAAGTTTTGGCTGGCGCTGAAGAAGAACACTCAGAACTTCCAGACGAAGTTGGCTTTGATGATTTAACAGATGATGAGAGAGAAATGTTGGGCCTTGAAGCAAAACCTAAGGCTGTATCTGAAGATGGTGAAGAGGAAGCCGGAACTAGTTGGGAAGAGTTCGGTTACGACGAAGAAGAACTACAGTAGTTTATCTTTTTATATTGATCTTTAAAAATCTTTTCTTTCCAACCTTTACTGTCACGTCCTGATCTATGGTGATTGAGAAAGAATCCACCTTTTGATTTTCGTTAATGTTTACTGCACCCTCCTTTACTAATCTTTTAAACTCTCCGACAGAATCTATAAGGTTATTTTCGAAAAGGATCTTTGACAACAACTCGCCCGACACAACAGAGACTGTCTGGATCTCATCAGGCAGCTGGTGTTTTTGGAATGTTTGCGTAAAGTTTTTTCCTGCAGACAATGCCTTGTGTTCATCGTAGTACAGAGAAACCACTTCGTGAGCAAGCTTCATTTTCACATCACGCGGGTTCGTTTCAGTTCTTCCGAGGTCATCAGAAATATTTTTTAAATCTTGATCTGTGATCCTGGTGCACAACTCAAAACCAGGAACTATCATACTGTCGGTCCAACTCATAACCTTTCCGTACATTTCATTTGGCCCATCTTCTAGAGTCACCATGTTCCCCTCGCTCTTACCCATTTTTTTACCTGAAGAGTCAGTGAGGAGTTTCATAGTAAGGACAAACTTTTCTTTATTGTTAATTTTCTTCTGAAAATCACGCCCTACCAACATATTAAATAGCTGGTCATTACCACCGACCTCAACATCTACATCGAGAATCACACTATCGTAACCCTGCATTAATGCATACATAAATTCATGTAGGTAAATTGGCTTGCCTTCTAATACTCTTTTTTCAAACATATCGCGCTTTAACAATTGGTCCACAGTAATCAAAGAAGACAGCTTTAGGATGTCTGAAAAATTCATCTTTTTCAACCATTTTGAGTTGTTCAAAACCTTAGCTGGGTTTTTACCCTTAAAATTTAAAATTTTAGCTGCCTGTTCTACGTATTTTTTAGCATTAGAAGCGACCTCATTTTCGGTTAAAACCTTACGAGCTGTGTCTTTGCCTGTCGGGTCTCCAATTGTTGCAGTAAAACCACCAATCAGCAGAACAATTTCATGCCCCAAATCCTGAAACTGTCTTAGCTTTTCAAGCCAAATTGAATGACCAAGATGAAGGAAGGGTCCTGTTGGATCAATACCTGTATAGATTTTAAGGCGTTGGCCTGATTTTAACTTGGAGCGCAAAAAATCAACAGAAGGGAGTATTTGTTCCACCCCCCTATTTAATAAATGTTCAATTTTTTCCTCATCTTTCTTGGTAATAGGTCCTATTTGTGTTTTTTTTCCAAAAATCATAGGTAGAGTTTATCACAAAAATAGAGCTATTGACCACAATTTTCTATTGTGTAGCATTGGTCAGTTGGTGGAGATAACCACAGGCAAATAATACAAATGAACAAAATTATAAGTATAATGGTAGGTGTCGCAGATTTTATAATAGAAAAAATTGGTATAGCTTTAGAAAAAGCGACCTTTTTTGTAAGAAAACTAATTCACTTGTCTACTCATCATATTTCAAAAACCAATTACAAGACAAGCAAAAAACGCCTACTTGTAGATGCTTTATTGGTCTTAATTACCCTAGCGTTTCTCGGGTTAGCGGTCGTTGTCTTTTGGGCAGTTTCCCTAAAAACACCTAGCCCTGACTCTTTTGACAACAGACTGCTTGGTCAATCGGCCAAAATATATGACAGAACCGGCACCATTCTCCTTTATGACTTGAGCCAAAAGATTCGAAGAACTGTGGTTCCTTTCGATAAAATATCACCTTATATTAAGAAAGCTTCTATTGCTATCGAGGATGAAAACTTTTATCAACACGGTGGTATTCAGGCCAAATCTATCATTCGAGCGATATTTGCAAACATTCTTTCTTTGAAGTTTAGCCAGGGTGGCTCTACTATCACCCAGCAAGTGGTCAAAAACTCACTCCTTTCTAACGACAAATCCATTGCGAGAAAAATCAAAGAATGGATTCTGTCTATAAAACTAGAACAAGTTGCGGATAAGGACACTATTTTAAACATGTACTTAAACGGGTCGCCTTATGGGGGAAACATTTACGGTGTAGGTGAGGCCACAGAACAGTTTTTTGGAAAAAAGCCTGATGAAGTAAATCTTGCAGAGGCTGCGTATATTGCAGCCCTTCCCCAGTCTCCAACTACACTGTCTCCTTATGGCACCAATACTCAGAAATTGGAAGATCGTAAAAATACTGTCTTGAGAAAAATGTTGGACCTAAAGACGATCACCCAAAGTGAATATGACGAAGCCCTTAAAATAAAAGTTGTTTTCCAACCAAAAAACCTTGCTGGGATCAAGGCTCCTCACTTTGTAATGTATATAAAAGATTACTTAGAAAATAAGTATGGAGATGACATGCTTCAAAACGGGGGTCTAAAAATTGTTACAACCCTAGACTACGACCTTCAACAAAAAACTGAAGACATCGTAAAGAAATATGTTATTGATAATCAAAAAAACTTTAAAGCTACTAATGGTTCTATGGTTGCTACTGATCCAAAGACAGGACAGATTCTTATGATGGTTGGATCACGAGATTATTTTGACAAAGACATAACTGGAAACTTTAACGTAGCAACGGCCCGAAGACAGCCAGGGTCTTCCTTCAAACCTTTTGTGTACGGAACAGCCTTTAACCAAGGATATCTTCCTGAAACACCTGTTTTTGACGTTAATACTGAATTTAACTCGGGATGTACCGTTTCTGGAACTCCCATTTCAGGAAGTGCTAAGTGTTATCACCCACAAAACTATAGTCTCAACTATAAAGGACTCATGAGCTTCAGACAGGCGTTAGGAGCGTCTCAAAACATCCCTGCGGTTAAAGTTTTATATTTAGTTGGAGTAGATAATGCAATTAAAACGGCTCGGGCTATGGGAATTGAAGGTCTCTCTGGTGCAAATCAGTATGGACTATCTCTTGCTCTTGGTGGAGCAGAGGTTTCATTACTCGACATGACTTCTGCATATGGGGTATTTGCAAATAATGGGTTAAGAAATCCAACAACAGGAGTATTGAGCGTCACGACAGCTGATGGTCAAGTATTAGAATCGTATGATTCTCAGAAAACAACAGGTCAACAAGTGATTCCAGTTCAAACTGCTGAAATGATGAACGATGTTTTGTCAGATATATATGCCAGAAATTCAATTTTTACTCTTTCTTATACAGGAGACAGACAGGTGGCTATTAAAACAGGAACAACCAACAGCTCTCGTGATGCTTGGACTATTGGTTACACTCCGAGTATCTCAATTGGGGCGTGGATGGGAAACAATGATAACACTCCGATGGCTCAAATCGCTTCTGCTAGAATTGTCTCCCCTATGTGGAAACAAGTTCTTGATTATGCCCTCCAAAAAGTACCTGTTGAACAATTCGAAAAACCTGTGTACGACGATTCTGCTAAAAAACCTTTCATTCGCGGAGTTTGGCACACCAACAGCGGTGAAGTTCATTCTGAACTATATTGGATTGATAGATCTAACCCTATGGGGCCACAACCTTCAAACCCCTCTTCCGATCCTGAATTCAATTTATGGGAAGCTGGAGTGACTGGTTGGGCTCAATCTGGATCTGCACAAGGACTCCTCCCTCAGCCTGTTATTAACCCTTTAAATCAATCTGGGGCATTTGGTGTAAGAATAGACAGCCCTGTATACACACCTAAAAATAATCGAATAACTGTCAGTGTTTACAACTATGCTCCGGAAACATCGAAAGTCGACTATACAGTTAATGGTGAAAGTATTGGGACAGCAACACAAGCACCTTTCTCTATTTTGTTTACACCAGCACAAGTGAAAGGTCTTCAGGATGAAAACGAAATCAAAGCTACAGCTTTTGATCTTTTAGGTAGACATTTTGAAGCAACAACGGTCTTTTCAACTGATTCTGGAAACTAAACAAATCTCTTTATCTGCCTGTCTTTCAGTTTTTCACTTAAAATCATTAAAATTTTAGCCTGGTTCATAAATACAGTATTCCTTTCGGGGGAACTAATGTTTAATTTTATAGAATCTTTAGAAAAATCAATTTTTTTAGAATCTATAATAAAACCACACACCTCTTTTATTGTGGAAACAACAAAATCCTTGTCTTCTTGTGGATTTTTAATGCCAATAATTTTTGAAATCAATTCTTTGATGTCCTTCATGTTTTTCTTATACCAAAATTAGCGGTTCATGGGCATAACTACGTATGAAAACGAATCATCATTTACAACTTTTATTACCAAAGGTGTATTTGTACCACTAAACATAAAAGTAAGACTGTCTGCTTTCAAAGAATTAAAAGCATCACTAATATATCTAAAATTAAAATTCAGACTAAGGTCGTCCCCTTTTACTGTTGCATTAATTAGAGAGGAATTTTCTCCAACTTCGTTGTTTTTAGAGATTATTTCCATCTGTTTCTCTTTTGAGTGGACGGTTAGTTTTACGTGATTAAAGGTATCAGTGAAAATAGTGCTTAGTTTTAAGCTGTTTATGAGGTCTTGTTTCAAAATAGTGACCTCAGAGGTAAACTCTTTTGGAAAAATAGCCTTATAATTAGGAAAGTTTCCTTCTGTTGTTCTTGAGACAAGATACAAATCGTCAACCATAATAGCCATTTGATTTTTATCTATCAAAATTGATATTTCAGCCTTTATATCGTCAATAATCCTTATAATTTCAGAGACGTTCTTGATAGGAACAAGAATTGCAGGAAAATCTACTCCTTTTTTTGTTCTTACTTTCTTTTCAGCAAGACGGAAGCCATCTGTGGCAACAAAAACAATAGAATCTCCCTCAGGATAGATTTTAACACTAGATAGCTCTGGTTTTATAGTAGAGGTAGCGGAACTGTATGAAACACTCCTTAAACCCTCTATAAAGTCTTCTGAGGCTATATTAAAACCATTAGGTGATTCAATTCGCGGTATTGAAGGAAATTCTTCAGGGGAGAAACTTTTGATAATCGTACTGTTTTTTGAAGTTGATACGTGAAGATTGTTTTCTATGGTCTCTAATATTATAGATTTTTCGTTTCCAACATTTGAAAGAAATCCGTTCAAGATCGTACCCGGTGCAGCTACCTGTCCTTTTTCTGTCACTTTAACAGGAATTTGAATTTCAATCCCTAAATCCAAGTTAGTGGCTTTGATAGTTAAACTATTATCCTGCGCTTCTATAAATATGCACTTCAAAATAGGCAAAGAAGCGTTTCTTCCGGTGACTTTTTCTGCTTTCGCTACAGCATGTGCCAGTTTTTCTTTAACGGATTCAATTTTCATTTCTTTATTGTATGTATTTAATTTTTATTTAATTTTTTACAAACCCCTTATTATTAGTCCTGTTGATATGTGGATAATCCCCAATCCCTTTTAATCTCTTTGTCTAATCGAAATTTTTATCCCCACTCGTTTGTATAAGGTGTTGTTGGTTTGCGGGAAAAGTTCCATTGTTTATTTTTTCTGTGGAGAACTCCTTAATTATACACAACCTATTCTAAAATAATTATGTATTTATCCTATACTTTTCCCGAAGTTTTCCACCGCTAGTACACAATCTTATTAACAAAAGATACAATTTTTTAAATGAGCGCCTTAATCTGGTTTATTTCTCCGGCCAGTTCACTGTTGTTTTTCAATTCGTTTCTAATCTTTTCACACGAGTGAATGATGGTTGTATGGTCTCTTCCTCCCATTTTTTGTCCAATTGACGGGAAAGAGTGGTTAAATTCTTCACGGAGAAGATACATGGCCACTTGTCTGGGTTTAACTATCTCTTGGCGGCGAGTTTTGCTGTAAATAATCTCTTCTTCTATGTTGTAGTAAGCAGAAACGGCCTTTATAACATCCTTAGCAGAGACATTTTTCTGAGGTTTTGTGGTATTTTTGGTAAGATTCTTAATTTCCAACAGTGTTAAGTCCCGGTTCTTTAACTGGGACTGACAAATAATATTGTTTAAGATCCCTTCTAGTTCTCGAATGCTGCCGTGTACTGTTGTGGCAAGGAAGTCAGCTGTTTCGTGAGGTAAGTTAAAATTTCCATGCAGAGCTTTGGTCTTCAGGATGGCAATACGAGACTCTTGGTCAACAGGAGAAATATCAATGATCATTCCCTGCATAAATCTTGATTTTAAACGATCCTCGAGGTTTTGGAGGTAATTGGGGTGCATATCAGAAGAAAAGATAATCTGTTTATTGCTGTCATATAAATAGTTGAACAGATGAAACAATTCTTCCTGGGTCTTTTCCTTATTAGAAAGAAATTGGATATCATCCATTATAAAAACATCGTATTTTCGGTACTTTTCCTTAAAATTGTTAACTTTGTTGGCCTGCACAGCATTTACATAGTCCACCGTGAACTTTTCTGAGGTTACGTAGTGTACCCTCTTCTCTTTGTTGTGGTTTTTAAAGTAGTTCCCTACCGCCTGCATAAGGTGGGTTTTTCCCAAGCCGGTATTTCCGTGGAAAAAGAGCGGGTTATAAGCCACTGGCTTCTTTAAAATTGCCTGGGAAGCCGCATGCGCCAGTTCGTTAAAGGGCCCAACCACAAAAGTTTCGAAAGTATAGCGTGGATTAAGGTTGTCTTCAGGATTTATAACAAGATTGTCCAAAGGAAGTTCTTTTGTGGGTCCTGGCTGAGGTGTTTTATCAGACTTTTTCTTCTCAGCTTGTCCTATTGAATACTCTAAAGACCTAACGTTTTCCTCTATATTACGTAAAGATTGCAAAATAACCTTATGGTACTTGGTCTGGAGCCAATCTTTAACAAAAGTGTTAGGAACCGCAAGAAACACTACACCGTCCTCAATTTTGGATATAAAAGTATCTTTGAACCACGTGGTGAAGTTCGGGCGCGAGACTTCGAGTTCAACTTGAACCAAAGCTGTATCCCAAATTTTCTGTGTGTTCATAGTGGTTGCTATTATAGCTGTTCACAAACTCTTTGGAACTTGTGGAAAGTTTATAAACATGTTGATAAGGTGTGGACGGGGTGGATAACCTCATTTCAACATATAATTTTGCCAAATCGGATAAATAGTATATACTCTCCCCATCATGTCTCAAACATATAATCCATCAAAGCGAAAAAGAGCAACCACTCACGGGTTTCTTGTTCGATCTAAAACTCACGGAGGCAAGCGCGTTCTAAAGGCTAGACGTCGAAAGGGACGAAAGAAGCTTTCTGTATAAGGGTTTTGTACTATGTTGCCAAAAAAACAAAGACTAACTTCTGTTGAAATAGAAGAGGTTATGATCAAAGGAAAGCCACTCTTTTCTGATTTTTTTGTGGTTAAATTCATAAAAAACCACACATTAGAGATTGCGCAGGGTTTTAAGATCTCAGCTGTGTCTCCAAAAAAACCTTTTTCCACAGCCGCTCTTCGTAACAAGGCTCGCCGTAGAATATACTCTGCTCTAACTTCTTTTTTGGAGACACAAAAACCAAAATCAGGACTTCTAATTGCTATTGTTGGAAATAAAAAAGTCCTGGATATTCCCCTTTCTGACTTAAGTTTCTCTCTAGAGCAGACTTTCAGAAAAGGAGGTATACTGTAGCCCATGTTTTCATCATTTTATAACAATTTTCTTTATCATCCTTTATACAACGGCCTTGTTTATCTTATTGGGGTTGTCCCCTACCACGACGTTGGTATAGCGGTAGTGGTTCTTACTTTGGTAGTTAAGTTTATCCTTTTCCCTCTTTCAAAGAAGAGTGTAGTAACTCAGATCAAAATGAAACAGCTTGATCCTGAATTAAAAGCATTACAGGCAAAGTATAAAGATAATCGACAGGAATTGTCGCAACAATTACTTACGTTCTATAAAAAGAATCAATTAAACCCTTTCTCTGGCCTTTTTCTGATCCTTCTCCAGTTGCCTATTATCTTTGCTCTTTATAAAGTTTTTTACTCTGGAGACATCCACATTATAAATACAACAATTCTCTATTCTTTTGTGGGCATTCCCGCTGCTATTAATACTATTTTCTTGGGAATATTCGACCTTGCTATTAAACACTCGCTTTTCCTATCTATATTTGTCGGTATTACCCAGTTTATCCAAGCTCAGTTGGTTGTTCCTCCCCACGATAAAACTAAACCAATAGATCCTAAAGACATGGGACAAAATTTGGCTCGTAGTATGAATACTCAAATGAAGTATGTTCTACCTGTATTTGTTGCCTTTATTTCATATTCCTTAGCCAGTCTGGTTTCTGTCTACTGGATCACAAGTAACATTTTCGCTATCGGTCAAGAGTTGTATTTCCGTAAAACTATTAAGAAGAAGTCTTAAAAACTAACGAGTTTTAGTGCTGCTTGCACTAGTTGTAGATGTTGGTGTTGTTATAACTGCTGCAGGTTTACCCAGTTTCAGTCCCCAGAATGAATAAGTATTCTTGTCTGTAAATACCAAGTAGTCGTCATTTTTACTTAGGCTTAGGCTTGTGATATCAAATGGTATTTTGGTTAGAGCGGTTGGGTTAAGTATGAATGTGCTTTCCCCGGTACTCAGGTTAAACTTCCAGATGCTGTCATCGAAGTGTACTGTGCCCATGTACCAATCATCAGGATAGTTGTTTTGGTTTGGAACTTGCTTTGGAACCGCACAATACACAACAGACGGTTCTTTGTTGCCCCACACGCATTTCTCAGGCATAGTTTGTGCAAACAGTGTCCTTTCTGATGTGTCTTTTATATTGTGAACAATCAATTGTAGTCCGTTATTGTTAGTGTCGCTGTATAGAATATTCTTTCCGTCTTTTGATACAAGGGTTGTTAAACCAGTTACACCACCTAGCACTTTTTTAATGGTAGAAGTTTTAACATCCAATGAATATAAATATCCATAAGCCAGAGCCGAAGGTTTTGTGTTTAAAAAGATTGTGCTGGCGCTTCCCCATTGTGGAAGCCATTCTCTGAACGGAGAATCAAAAATTCCAATTTTAGAACCACCGTCTAAGTTTGCAATGGTTCCTCGAGGGTTACCATTCCTAACATAGAAGAAACGTGTTTTGTCAGGAGACATTGCCATCTCTGTAACGTTTAAAGGAAGGTTCGCGACGGTGGTTGTTGCAATACTTGATGTTGCTAAGTTTGGAATTTCCTGCAGACTCATTAGTCTAGTCTGTATACCATCGTCCCCTACTATGTTTCTTATAATTACTTGGTTTCCTGAGGTATTAAAATATGCTTCTTGTAGTTTTGTTAAGGTAACGTTTGTTAATCGATCGAGCTCGTTTGTGCTTGTTGCTGTTTCATAGATATTTCCATTAGCCTTTAAAATAAAACGGATAAATTCCATAGGCACAAGTTTTCGTTTACTTAAGGCCAATTTAATTTCTTTTGTGGATGTCCCTGTTGGGGTGCTAGATGTAGAAATGTCTACGTTTCTGGTTATAAAGTCCCCTCCTGCTACAGGTTGAGCAGAGATTAGTCGCAATACATAGATGGGTTTTGTGGTAGTCGCAGGAGTTTGGTTAGTAGAGGTGCTTGAATCTGTGTCAAAAGATCCCAAGTTTTTATTTTTAGCAGTGTTTTGAGTTGAATCAAGATTGACCTGATCAAATCCATAAAAAGTTGGAGTATTTTTTGCGATAGGATTTTGAGGTTCTGGGATAACTCTATTCAAATAAAAATAGAAACCTAAAAGCCCTCCAATTGAAACGATGAGTATTATAAAAACAGCGATGGTAACTTTCGAGCTGGACATTACGGATATTATATCATTAATCTAAAAGCAAAATAAATAGTTTGTGCACTACGGATTTTATTTTGCCGGACCTACATATGTATACACATATGTAGGCAGGCCTCTTCTGTCTCCAACCTTACTTCCCCAGTTTGATGTTGTATAGTCGCCCTTTGTCATTAGTCCTGTATTTGAGTTGTTTGCTATTATCTGCCCATTGGTCCCAACAATTCCGGCGTGCCCAAATGTTCCTTGTGTTGGAGAAACTACTATATCCCCGGGTTGTGCGTCTGTTAGTCCTCCTGGCACCAGCTTCCAATCAGGGTTCTGACCAAGCGCTTCAGCAAGGTTTGCTGTGCTCGCTCCTCCCCCTGCTTGTTTACCTGTGGCTTTTAATGTAACTGTGTTTACTCCGTCAGCACACCCAACTCTATCGGAGGAACAAAAGTCTGATTGGTGTGTACCTACGGAATTTTCAGCTGTTCTTGCGATCGCTTCTCTTCCAGAAGATCCGCTTATATCAGCAGAGCCTGTATTTGCAGCCGCTAAACTGCCCGGAACAGAGGCTGATGTTCCAGCTGAGGCAACACTTGTGCCCGCCCCAACACTTCCAAGTGCTGTCGTCGCCTTCGCATCCAACGAACAATTCGTCAACGCAGGATTGATTGTATTAAGTATCAACCATGTACCCAACGCTAAGGCTAAACCAAACAAAGCATTATCAACCTTTGTCCTCCCTTCTGACTTACCAAACAGTGAATCTGTTGTTGCATATTGAAAGCCACCAATCACAATCATGACTACAGCCAACATTCCTGCTAGTGCAATACCAATACGAAACCAAGAGTTTAACAACTTACACAGAGAGTTACTGTCTTGGGTGATTTGATATATCTTTCCTTTGCTCTCGTCTGTTCCTATAAATGTACCAACAGGTGCAAGAAGTGTGTAGTTACAGATTCCGTTTTTGCAGATGTTGGTGGAAGTGTCTTTGTAAGTTGGGGTAGGGTTTTTTTCTGCTTGTGCTGCATAATAGCGAGAGTCTGGGTACATGTTTGGCACCAGGCTGTCTGCGGGTTTCGCCAAGTAAGCACTATAGTCAAAGTTTGATGTGGGAGAAGGGCTCATTGTAGGACTTCCCCCTAGTTTGTCTGGACCGGCAACCACTGTTCCTGCAGCGTTTGATGTGTCAACGTTCAGTCGTTGCGTAGTGTAGGGTAGTTTTACACTAGTGACCGCAGGAGCATTTTCTTTTATGTCTGGTAGCGGTGGCAAGGGTGATATTACATCTTGCTGAGCCAGAACAGAAATGGGTGTAACTAAAAGGAGTAGTAAAACAGTTGAAAATATTAACTTTAAATTAAAGAAACTTTTATTCACTTTTTTATTATATCAAAAATAAACAAAATAAGTTTATGTAAAAAACTACTCTCCGCGGTTTGCAGGTCCCCAGTAACCGTTTGGCCCACTGATATATCCCCTCTCTTGTATTACTCTTTTCATTATGTCTACACTGGATTTAATACTTAAGATCGGGTCACCTAGAACATCTTGTGGGGTGACTCCGTTATTTCTTGCAACTACTATTACCTCAGGGTCTCTTACACTAAGTGAAAACAACCCTTCTGAAGAAAATGAGGATTTTCCGTCCAGCTTGTGTGCAACAGTGTTGTCTTTCGCATTGAATCCTGTTGTCTCTTTGTTTGCAATGCTTACAAATAAGCTTGCCCATTGGTCCTGGGTTGGATTTCCATTTGGAAAATATTTTGCTGAGTCTGAAGGACTTAAATTCATTATTCCAGAATCTTTAATATCCTGTATTAAAGCCTCGTTCCATGTTTGGTCTGGAAACATTAGACCAGCTTGGGTGTTGGCTACTATAGACCCTGGGCCTTTTACACCATAAGAAGCACCTGATCCTAAGTCCAATGTTCCGTTTGTTGCATTTCTCATTACTGTCCCGCCCGCCAGGGCCCCTGTCATCATTCCGTCACTGACTGTCGCCACCGTACTATTAATCGCCGTCGTCGCCTTCGCATCCAACGAACAATTCGTCAACGCAGGATTGATTGTATTAAGTATCAACCATGTACCCAACGCTAAGGCTAAACCAAACAAAGCATTATCAACCTTTGTCCTCCCTTCTGACTTACCAAACAGTGAATCTGTTGTTGCATATTGAAAGCCACCAATCACAATCATGACTACAGCCAACATTCCTGCTAGTGCAATACCAATACGAAACCAAGAGTTTAACAACTTACACAGAGAGTTACTGTCTTGGGTGAATTGATACACCGTTCCGTTGCTTTTATTCCCCAAGAACGTGCCTATTGGTGCAAGAAGTGTGTAGTTACAGATTCCGTTTTGGCAGATGTTGGCGGAGTTTGCGGTTCCGTTAGTTGTTCCACCTTGAGTCACATTATTATTTCTACCGGTAGGCCAATTCCAGGTATCTGGACCTTGTTGGAATAGAGACTTTTCCTGTTTTACAGCTTCATCCCCAACTATATCGCTGTTTGGAAAAGGTAACGCCCCTGTGTTGTTTGAGTACGAACCATCTAGGTTTAGGGTGTATCCTGTCCCGTCACCTGTTAAAGTGGTAGACGGTTTGCCGTCAGTGCCCAACTGCAAGTGTTGGCTGGTTATAGACGTGTTAGGTGAATATGGTGTTAAGTCTGAACCACTGAAGTCTCCATTCGCAGGTCCTGTAAGTGCTTTTGTGTCGGCCGGTTTGTTATTTGCTGTACCGCTCAACCCACCGCCTAGCACTACTGTTTTTTGGCCTGGGCCAGTAACAGCTTCGTTGGGCACTCCTTCTGGTAGTGGGGGTAGATCATCAGCTTTCGCGTAAATAGGTGTAACTAAAATTGCTAGTATATAAAAAGTGAGTATTGATTTATGTTTAAAGAAACTTTTATTCACCTTTTTATTATATCAAATCTGACCTCTCAGTAATACCAAAAAAACTATTAATAGATAAGGTCAAGTTGAGTTCCGGCCTGCTGCAGAACTTTGTCGCCATTTGAGGCAGACACATCAATTGTAGACTGGCCGCTATCTTGTTTCACTTTTTGTAACACAAGAAAATCTTGATTTTGAGGTAGGGTGTCTAATGTTGTCCCGTTTATTTTCCATACATATGGAATAGATTTTTTACTGCCAGTACTAAAGAAATATGGATAAGCTCCCATTTGTAAATCCTGGGCTCCAAAATTGTATGTTCCAATTGCTGCTGTGTTAAATATAGGTCCATAAGTTGGATGGATCTCATACATTACTAATGCGGGCTGGACCGGTCCAACATCTAGACTTCCTACACCTGTAGAATCTTTATTAAAGGGGTCATAGGCTGTCACCTCTACCGAGGTCGGTTTCGCTAGGATGGATCCTGAAAAATCATAGAAGTTTTTTCCATAACCAGATTTGTCTGCATAGTTTGTATGGTCAATTCTCCAATTATAGATGGCCTTAGAAGGTTGAATTTTTGCTCCAACATCATTTGTGATATTTGGCATGGCCACGAATTGCACATATGCTTCTGGTGTGTACAGAGCTTTTCCTTTATAGAAAGGGGGTGTGTATGTATTAGCTTGCCAAAGCACATCCACATCAGAAGGTTTAAAATTGAAGTTTTTAATAACTTCTGCACCGTATTTTGGTTGAATATGAAGTTCAATTTTGTTTGATTGCCCGTCCGTCCCTGCTTTAAATATGAACTGCTTTTCACCTTGCCCCTTAAGAACGCTCTTTCCATTCATGACCCAATTTATCTGAGCGGCATCTATGTCTATTCCTCCGTATGCACTTACATTAATAGTCACCGTCTCTCCTGGTTGTGGCACCTCCGGGTTCACATCAACAGATACTTGTTCTTTGATATCAGGTTCCTTGGCGCTAAGTGGAAGTTTAGCCTGCTCCTCAGGTGACAGATTTGCGTAGGGGTTTGGTAATATCAAAACATGAGGTTCTGTAGAGGTTGCAGATGTGTTGATGTCTTGGGCTTTAACTAAACCTGCACCAAAAAATAGAATCAAAAAAGATAAGAGAAATATAAAAAAATATTTACGAGTAAACTTTTTATTCATCGATTTCATTATAACACTATTTACTTGTGACCCGCATCACTACTTACCAACAATCTGCTTAAGCTTCTTCCCACCAGAAATTGCGATTTTCATATATATGATTTCACAAGTCCACTTTGGAAAAGCATTCAAAACGGGTATAAAACCTACGATTCCCACAATGACAGTCACTAATCCTCTAGATCCTTTGGTAAACTTTATCCCCTTCATTTTGAACCAAATCCAGAAACTAAGTATGGCTGCTGGAGTAATCGTGACATCTTCCAAGAATCCACCCGCAATCGGTATTAAGTTCATTAAAAAACAACCTACATCAAAGATTATTGCTAAAATTAACATTAAGAAAAAAGTTCCCCAAGGTAGGTCTGGATCGTCATCTTTAATTACTCCTGCGGCCGCTACCTTGGCCTTAATTTTTTGATCTGCGAGTCTCGCATCCTCCACACCAGCCATTTCTTCAATTGTTGCTTCTGCGCTACTCATTTATTCTTCCGAGGGCTGACTTTAACTTGTCGCTTCGCTCTTTACCCTCTTCTATGCTTTTTGTTGCCAAGTCCTCTTTTGCTTTTTTCATCGCTAGAATTTCTGATGGTTTTGTCGTAATGATCTGTTCTTCTGTGTACGAAGCAATGATTTTAATCGCTACGTGTTTCAGTCCTGCAAAGAAGATCCCCTCTCCTACGTCTGATTCAAGAAGTAAATATTTTTCCTCATCTGTTAAGTTGAATGTCTTTTGAACAATATCAATAGATGATGGAGACTGTTTCAAGAGAACTTGAATTGAAGAGTTGGTAATGATTGGTAATCCATATGGAGACTTAAGGAAGTCCTCAACGTCTTGTGTGATTGTTGCCATACCTAAATAATATTTTCGTCCTCTCTTTGCTAGTCCATACAAGAATGAGGCTGTGTCGTCTGATTTCATCATCCACCACGCTTCATCGATAACAAGAAGGCGTTTTTTGATTTCTTTTCGAATAGAGTTCCAAATGAAGTGCATCACGATGTACATTGCGATTGGCTTCAATTCGTCTTCCATGTCTCGAAGTGAGAACACCACGAATTTTTTATTTATGTCCACGTTTGAAGGGCGGTTGATGAAACCTGCCCACGTACCCTTTGTGTATTTTGTGAGACGTTGTGCCAGGGACTCTCCCCCTTCCATGCCAGCCAGTACCAATTCGAAATCTGACATTAGGGGCGGTTCGACTGCTGCAAAATTTGAATCGGCGGTGATGTCTTTTAATGCATATGTTTCGCTGATGGCTCGGTCAATAATCGCATCTTCTTCAGGTGTTAATCCTCCCAACATAATTCTGAAAAGTCCCACCAAGTTAACAATGTTTGAACGTAAAATATCAGCTGGAGCTTCGTCTTCGCGTGGTACCGGCAAATCAAACGGGTTGATGTGGTGTTCAGATGTAAGGGAGATGTTGAAATATCTTCCACCTGTCGCTTCTGCGAGGTATTCGTATTCTTTTTCAGGATCAAGAACGATTACATCTGTATCAAACATAAGGCTTCTCAAGATTTCCAGTTTTGTGGCAAAAGATTTACCAGAACCTGCCTTGGCAAAAGTCACTGAGTTGTAGTTTTCCAGAGAAAATCTATCAAACAAAATTAAACTTGAATTGTGACGATTGATGCCATAAAGGATTCCCTTATCTGAGGTAAGGTCAAATGAAATGAATGGAAAAAGACTAGAAAGTGGTGAAGAGTTTAGTTTAGAGTGCACCAATAATTCGTCCTTTGCTATAGGTAAAATACTTCGATAACCCTGCTCTTGTTGGAAGAGTGCCGGTTTGATGTAAATAAGCGCTGATTCAAGGATGGATTTGATCTCAGACTCGATCTTGTCCAACTCTGTTTCACTTTCTCCGTAGACGGAGATGTACAAGCCAACATCGAATAGTTTTTCTTGAGCTTGTTGCAAGTTGTCTCGCAAGGCTTCTAGGTCTTGGTACGCAGTATCGAGCATCGGGTCTCGAACCAACCCCTTCTCTTCTCGCATGTGGATCTGGCTTTGGACTTCGGCTACTTTCTTTTGAAATTGGCGAAGCACTGTAGCTGTATCAATCGGGTGAATGAATATTGAAATATCAAAAATTTTATCTAGGTTAATGATTGGAGAAAACCAACCTTCGTTTAGAAATCTCGGGTATGAGATAACAAAAAATGTTCTCACAATCTTGTCTCCAAGGTTAAGACCTCGCGGTGTTACCTTAAGCGCAGACGGGGCGATAATGTCCTGTAATTCTAAGACCCCCGCTTCATATATTTCCTGAGGAAGAATCGAAGTGAGCGAATTCTTTTCTTTTTCTTTTTTGGATTTTAAAAAGTCTAATATTCCCATGGTGTTTATTTTTGTGGTACGTGAATTGGTTTATCTACGTCGCCTGGGTTAAAGATTTTATAGAAGACTTCAACCAGTTCTTCTGTGCCTAATTGTACAACACGAATACCACAACGAACCAATCCTTGCTGTACTACCTCGAGACGTTGAATAAGTTGACTGCGGTGTTCTTCGAAATTGGCTGTTTTGTCTGCTGACTCCTCTGCTTTACTCTTTTTTGAAAAGAAACTAGATGCCAGACTACTCTTCCCTCCTAGGATTGGTGGTGTGTATGGAATAACGATGAAAAAGTTTTTAGTCATGATGTTCGTCTGCTCTGTAAAACTTTTGATGAACTCTATATATTCACGTGTCTGTAAGCGCATTAAATCAGTTGATTGATCCTTGTAACGAGTTTCAAGAAGGGCGATGTATGGTCGAATGTCCAAGCGTCGTGATTGAACACTGATCTGAACCGAGAAATTCAAAGAGTTTAGAAAGTTCTGGAATTGAAACGTGATAGCTTGTTGCTCATCGGCAGATTTCAATGCAAAGTTTAATGACGAAGCAAGCAAGACCGCACGCATAGATCCGTCTTTTAAAATCAACACACCATCACGAACCTCTTTTATTGGGACAAATGATTGTGTTGGAGAAGCGTCTAGTACCATATTGTTAAAAGTATAACATTTTTAAAATGGTTTTGTATTTGGAACAGTGCTGCCATGAATCATACCTCCTTGTTCGTGTGAATATATAGTGTCATTTATGTCCAAGCTCCAGCTCAATTCTTTTAATTTACTGTCAGACAATTTTGGCACAGCGTTCCATGGCATAAAACTTGCAATAGCTTTTTCCTCGATCTCCTTTTCTGTTTGTGGTTTCTTCTCTTCCTTTTTCCATATATAAAGCCGATTTTTAGTGAAATATTCAAAGGCAGATTGAATGACGTCAATCATGGGGCGTCCGTTCACTTTGTAGAATGCCATCATGATACCTAAAATTATAAAGGGTATGGCAGCAACTATGCCAATAAAAGTTGGAAGTAATTTGTACGCAAGAAAAGCTGCCCCTGCCCCTCCAGCCAAGTATGCGAATTGCTTAAATGTAAATGGTCCGAAAATTTTATCCTCTACTTCGATGAACTGAGGGACTTGGTACTTCATGCAGGGATTATACCAGATTAAATAACTTCCTTGTATGGATCTGTACTTGGAGATGAGACTACAACTGATGAACTTTTTTGAGCGATGGGGTCAACGGTCAATTTTGGAACAACAGCGCCTGTTGTTTTTGCTGGCAAGATGACTGGCGTTTCCGCAGGGAGATTGCTTGGTTTTTCAGCCTTAACTTCAGGTGTTTTTGGTGATAGAGGTGCGTGGTGAATTGCCTTTTCTATTTCGTTTGCATCGTTCCATTTGACCTTGTTGGAACCACCTCCCATCACATCAGCATAGCTCTTTGAGCCGGAAACCTTTTTTATGGGGCTATTCTCCATTTTAAATGGTTCAGCAGGTTTAATTTGTTGTAGTGAAGAGTGAGGGTTTTCAATTCCATGGAGAATATCCGCATGAGTCAAGGTTGTTCCATTGTTGTGCTTCTTAGGCTCTTCGTCTGTAATTGATTCGTTGTATAAAGACTTTGGGTGGAATTCCTGAGGCGATGGAACTGATGGATTTATGGCTACGTTTGTAGTTTTGTCCTCCCCTTCTATTTTAGACTCGTCAATTTCAATGTCTTTATAGTCTTCCAACATTGTATTTATGTAATCTTGGATAGATTTTCTGACAGGCTCTATGATGTTTGTATTAGTGTCGTCTGTTAGTTCTTTGGCCGTTACAGGAGCAAGTTTGAAGTCCGAAACCAATTTTGCGGTAAAGTCCGCTGGCTTCATGTCAGCGAACATAACTCGGAAAGTCATGTCTTCTAGGTCGTCGGCCTGGTCAAGATGAAGCTTGTACTTGTTTATCAGAGACGTGAATCCTCCTGTGAAGTTGAATTCAAGAACCACAGAGGCGATCTCGGGTGGTAACTTGTCTGTGCTTTCGAATAAATAATCAAATCCTTTTTTCATAGTGGTTTTTTATATTTTACCGTCCTCTTCTTGTTGTTTTGTAAAGGCGTTTTCAACTGAACGTAATTTTGCAGCAAGTTCTTTGAGTTTCTGTTTGTATGTTGTACTTCCAGGCCTGTTTGTGTTGTATGCCTGCACTATTTGCGATGAATCTGGCACCTTTACTTTGCCAAATCTGTATGCCGTCTCCCGAGTTGTTAAGTCTGTTGAGAGGGTAAGATCTTCTCCGTCAGTAATTGCATCCAACATGTCAATTGCTAACTTTTCTTTTACAGGATCGATTTTTTCTAAGTAATTTCCTGGGTTTAATGGATCTTCTTTTCGCATTTCTAATCCTAGGACCTTCCCTACTCCCTTTGCGTTACTTAGACGGTTTTTGTCTTTACGCTCTTCACTTGCAGCGCTTGCTTTTGCTTGTTTTGCTTTACCTCTTTGATAACCAGAATAGGCGGTTCCACCAAAGAATGTTTTTACCGCATCAACACCGGCTCCAACCCCTGTAACAGGATTACCAGAAGAATCAAGCCCGACCCCTCGAAGTCCTCTGCCTTTTGCTGCCTTCTTTCTTGTCTTATAAGCCGCATCACTCTCCCATCTGCCCTGTGGAGAAACACCAGAAAGATATGCATCCTTTTCTTTAAGTGCCGCAGTCTTTCTATCGCGCACATCTTGGTACCCTGTCAGCTTCCCAACACTGCCTAGAAATTTCTCTGTTCCTGGTATTGGAATAAACCTTGATGCTGACCTCATGGCCTCTGACTCTGCAATTTTTGTTGCAGCTTGCCCGAGTGTTCTTGTTGCCATTCCTTTTGTTCCAAACCAATTCCCCATTCCAAATCTCTTGTCCATAAAACTATGTGCAAAGTCAGCACCCTTCACACCAAGACTTTTTGATATTAACAAGACTCCGACTAACGCTCCCATAATCATACAGAAACTAACTAACCCGCTGATACTTTGTCCATTCAAGATCATTGCTCCAAAGTTTATACTAGTACCCCCAACCCCCTTCATCGCTTTTATTAATATATATAAAAGCCCAACGAAAACAGGTGCAAATATACAGTTATCTATAAGTTTGTGTAGCCAATTTTTAAAGTGTTTCTCGGTCTCTGGTAGCGCTCTCGAAGCAAAAGCAATTGAAGAGAACATTAACAAGAACATCAGGGTGAGCGTTCTGCTTAGAAACATAAAAGCACCAGCAAAAAATACAACTGATGTTCCTAGGATAAATACTGAACCAACAAAGGCTAATAATGCGAGTCTCCAATATGGCGCTGCCCCACCGCTTGTAACAGTGCCTGTTACTGAACCGTTGCTTAGGCTTGTTCCAGCGCCTGCATTCGTTAAAAGAGAGGCATTAGAATACTTATCCTGAGAGGTAGAATAAACACTCTGTAAATTTACCACTTGCATGAATTGTTCAGTTATTCCTGTCGGGGCACTGGTGTTGCTGCCATTGGCTGGAGTAATGAGGTTGTAAAACTGTATGGCAACTATGTTACTCGCGTCGACAACCACCTTTGCACCAAAAAGGCTAAAGTTTACCAAAACTGCAGTCACTATAATCTGGGCAATAATACTCTTGTCTTTATATGTCGAAGTTCCCAGTATCATATTTAAAGCAACATACAGTAGTATGAATATGTAACCGAGATTTGTGATGTCTCTCAATATATTCCAGCCCACATTTACTATAGGAAGTTCCTTCAATAGTTTGGCCATGTTCAAACTGTAGTTGACTGATAGATCAAATAACATTGCGGCAAACCATAAAACCAAAGACATTAACCATAGTACAAATTGTCCAATCTTCATGATTCCACAGGGTAACCATGTTCCAGGGCTCCACCAGGCACAACCGTTATCGTCGGTTGGGACATTGTCTAGTATTTTTTTTTCTGTGTTGTTGTCAGGGTTCGGAGTATTTACTGTACTGTGCATGCTAGGAGCAATTGTTCCTGCTGGTTTTGCTAGGTAAGGACTAAGGTCTTCCCCGCTCCCCGTTGTGTCGGAAGGAGTCTGGGGATTATTAATTAAATTATTAAGTTTTGCAATATCTTCCGCCGTGAAAGGTCCACCGTTTACGAGGCCGCCCGCCGTTCCGTTTCCTCCAGCTCTGCCTCCTGTATTTTCCTGCTGAGCAGCCGCATCAGAGGCCTTTACGTTTGGGGCCAGAAGCCCACTTTCTGCTGGGGCTCCTCCTCCTCCTATAGGTAATGCCTGCGCCAATGCCAAATTACCACCTGTGTTTGTTAACAGTATAAGCAGGCCTAAACCAAATAACAGAGTGTTTTTAATAAATAGTTTTTTCATCTTATTTACCAGAGCCTAAAGCTTCATTTAATGCGACCTTGATCAAGCTATTAACAATTGCCTCAACAACCTGATCAAATTTTTGCGCCAAAACGAGACGGTCTTTCCCAAGGTTTAAGGTTTTTTCCAGTTGCCCTTGAATAACTATACCCGGAGTGACGGTTTTACAAGACGTTGCGTCACCTGGCTTACTGCACTTTTTATAGTTCAGAAATCCTTTGTTAAGTCCCAATTCAAGAGTTGCCGTATTGTTTTTCGCTGTAATTCTTCCATGTAATTCATCGTTCGACATAATCCATGCCCCTACGCCATTATTTTGCGGGTTCTGCGTCATCGAATACCAACCATTCCACCCGCCTGAAGAAAAATCTGCCCCCGTGGTAAATTTATCAATATTACCTACTACTTTAGTAAGGGAACATTTAGCACTGTTTTTAAAATTACTACCATTGCTATAATAATTAGATAACCCAACAGAGATCTGCAACTTAAACGGTGAACATAGGTCCACCCCACCGTTTGTAATGTTTTTGGCCAAACTGCTCACAAAACTTCCTGCCTCTCTGTCAGCTAGGTCTTGAAAAAAGTTTCCAGTGTTTTCAATAAATGAAGGATTACCATTGAATCCACTGTTTGCCCATCTAATAGTGCTGTCAGCGATGTATGAAATTACACTATTTACAATACAGTATGCGATTGCATCCCAGCCTGGTGTGTCTATAATTCCACTACCGAAAGCGAAATGTCCAATTTGAGCATTGTTGGCATTCTTCTGGTTATTGTGCGTTGAATCGTCGTCTACGCTAACTTTACGACTGATAGTGCTTACGGTGTCTCCAATTGTGTCAGTCACTTTATTCAAGACACTGGAAATGGCTGAACTCAGAAGGCTGGATAAAATCTGTCCTGCCGAGCAAGAGAGAGATTCTGTAGCGATGCTAGAATAGTTCCCATTAGAGCTACTGCTTTTCGACACCCCGTTGCTGTAGGCTGATTCCTGGCTGTCTCCATTTGCTTTTTGAGCGAATGCTCCGATTGGAAAAGACGCACAGAAAATTGCAATAACTAAAACCGATATTTTTAGCGTCTTAATTCCCTGTTGCATTGTTTTGTTGTGTGCTTTGGTCATTAATTTTCAGGTTCATGAACTGATTCCAGAAGGCGCCAGAATCATTTGTTGAAAATATTATATCATTCTTCTTAAAGTATTGACTGATATTTATTAACACCTGTGATTGAGATTGACCCACCTCTTTGACAGTTTTTAATCCAAGTAGAGATTTGACCGGATCGGTTTCTTGAAGAGCTACCATTTTCATACCTTCTGACGCAAGAACAAAAGAATTTGCAAGGCTTGATTGCTCCACATTCATTTCAATAGGGGCTTTAACTTTCATGATGTTGTAGCCTATTTGGCTGTATATTTTAGCCATTTCAGTAAGATTGTTAGCATATTTCTCCTTATTATTAGCCACTATTTGGTAATTTTGAACGATCACATCTGCCAAGTTGTTACCGTACTGTTTAATCTGGTCTTTCGAAGTCGGCACGAAAAAATGGACTTGGTTTGCAAGGAATTCCGGTTGAGGTAGATCTGATTGGTTAATTTGTCCCATAACCACGCTGGTTACATCAGCTGTCGACTGGTCGGTTACCCCATCTGTTTGTTGGGCATACATATAGCCTGAGAATATCTTTTTGGTCACTCGGTCAGACACAGAATCTCCTGGCTGAGGTGCAAAAGGGTCACTAGAAGTAGCAAGTCCTTCGATGTTTGAGTTGTCTTGTGCGTCTTGTATCGCATTCGTAACTACGTTTCCAAGGTCTGTTGTTGTTCCTTGTAATCCAATAATAGCGTCATTTGGGTGGAGGGCTCGTTGAGCAATCGCTATTTTGTATGCTACCGAGCCTAAAATAATGGAAAAACATACTGCCCCAAGAATGAGAATAGTCTTACTGGGTGCACTATCGGTGCGTGAGTTTTTATTCTGAAAGTTTTTTTGAAGAGTCTGCTGATTTTTTTTCAGATCCATTCTGAAATTATATCATAAGCTGTTCAGAAAGAATGATGGGAAATGTCTAATTGAGGATATCTGAAAGTGCAAGCCAATCAGAAACTGACAATTCCTCAGGCCTGCTCTTGGTTGAAAGATTTTGGTTCACTGATTTTACCTGTTCGTCAGTCACGCCAAGAGTGTTCCCTATTTGCTTACGTCTTTGGCCGAAGGCTTTTTTAAGTGTAAGGAAAAACTTTTCTTCAATCTCTTTCGTGATGTTATTTTTGTGTATATCATTTATTAAAATAATAGCAGAATCAACGTTTGGAATCGGTCGAAATGCACCACGGGGCACTCGATCTATAATGCGAGGAGTTCCATACAATTTTACACTCATGGATAAAATACTCTCTTTTCCATCTTTGGTTGTGATTCTCTCGGCTACTTCTTTTTGTACCAAAAGTACGATTTGTTCTGGTTTATGGTCAGCTCCTAAAAACATTTCCATGATCATGCCGGTGATGTAGTACGGAATGTTTGCAATCAGTTTATATTTTCTATCCCCAACTAATTTTTGGATGTCTACTTTTAAGATATCATCGTGGACTAAAATTAATTTCCCATTTTTAATTTGTTCTGAATATTTTTGTTGGAGAATTGGAATAAGACGGTCATCTTTTTCTATGGCAAAAATTGTTGCCCCTGTGGCCAAAAGTTTTTCTGTAAGCGCCCCTTCTCCTGGTCCAATCTCGATTCCAATTTCATCTTGTGTTAATCCTGAGGCTTCAGCGATTTGCCGCAGTGCTTTGTCTGATTGAAGAAAGTTTTGACCAAGTGATTTTTTTGCAAAGATCATGTTGATGTTTTAGAAATCTATAAAGATTGATTTGATGCCAGATACTTGTTCTTTTTGTTCTATAAAATCTGGTTCGATTTCATTTAAAAATTCAGAAGGAATATTCACCTGCTTGTTTCCATAAATGGTTCGTGTTTGGGCATATGATAAATACAATTTTTTACGAGCGCGTGTAAGGGCTACATAAAACAAGCGACGTTCCTCCTCGGACTCTTCACCTGATAGTGTCCCCTCATTCATTTTGGCGTGCGGAAAAAGGTCTTGTTCTAGGCCAGAAATAAAGACCGTATCGAATTCAAGGCCTTTTGATGCATGCACTGTCATAAGACGTACCGCTTCGTTTTCTTTTATCTCATCTTGGTCAGATGATAGTGATGCTTCCTCAATTAATTTTTCAATTCCTTCTGGTGCAGTGAGGTGGTCAAACTTTGTTGCAATAGAAACTAATTCACGTACGTTTTCCAAGCGCTCTTCGTCTTCCTCTTTTCCAAATTTATACATCGCCTCTATTCCACTTCTTGTAAGAACAAATTTAATAATTTCTGAGGGTTTTTTTGCCAACAGGTCAGTCTGTCCCTGTGTTCCTCTATTTATTTCACTCGCAATGTCTTTCAAGATTAACCTAAACTCATTAAATTTTATTTTCACAGAATCTGTCAGTTCCTCTGCCTTTCCTTCCATGATTTTTAATAATGTCACTTTTCCGATTCCTCTAGCAGGAATATTAATCACACGTTTTATATCCGCATTTTGATCTGGATTTAATGCCAATTTTAAATATGAAAGGACATCTTTAATTTCTTTTCTCTCATAAAATTTTGTACCCAAAAGCTGATATGGTAATTCACGAGTGAGAAAAGCTTCTTCAAGTGCGCGCGATTGAAAGTTGGCACGATACAAAATTGCAATCTCGGAAGCTTTCGCACCTTCACGGATTAAATCTCTAACGGTATTTGCAACAAAACTTGCCTCATCTGTCTCATCATATGCAGTATAGGTTGTGATTTTTTCACCTTCCCCGTTTTCCGTAAAAAGATTTTTTTCGCGACGGTGAATGTTTTTTGAAATAATTGAATTGGCCACAGATAAAATATTTTGTGTTGATCTATAGTTTTGCTCCAGAAGGACAACTTTTGCACCTGGATAATCTTGTTCAAAATTTAAAATGTTTTTGATGTCTGCACCTCTCCAGCTATAAATATTTTGGTCGATGTCCCCCACTACGGCCAAATTCTGTTCTGGTCCTACAAGGTATTTTGCCATGTTGTATTGAACTTTGTTCGTGTCTTGATACTCATCTATGTGAACATATTTCCAACGTTGTTGATATTTTGAACGAATCTCAGGGTTCTTGGCTAGTAGTTCAGCTGCTTTAAAGAGCAGGTCATCAAAGTCAAAAGCTTTGTCTTTTTTTAAGATGCCATCATATAGTCTCCATACATTTGAAACTATTCCGCCAAAATATTCGTCCCCATTTTTTGCTTCGTATTCTTCTTGAGAAACATAGTTCCCCTTCTCTCTTGAGATTATTCCTAAAATCTTTCCAGGCTCGTATTGTTTTGGGTCATAACCTGACGTCACGATAGCTTCCTTAACGGCAGATTTTGAATCCCCCCTATCGTAAATACTAAAATTTCGGTTGTAACCGAACAATTGAGCGTGTTCCTTTAGAATATGAACCCCCAAAGAGTGAAACGTCGACACAAAGGGCCGGGCACCTTCGGCAACAGGAAGGTTTAGTTCTTGTGAGGTCGAGATTGCATGGTACACCCGTTCCCTCATTTCTTTGGCGGCCTTATTTGTAAAGGTAATTGCCAATATTTGGTCCGGTGAAACACCTTTGTGTATAAGGTGTAGGATGCGGTGTGTAACTGTTTTTGTCTTGCCGGCACCTGCACCTGCTAGAATTAAGAGGGGGCCATCTGTACTTAAAACCGCCTCTTTTTGCTTATCGTTGAGACTTTTAAGGTATGAAACAGATTGTGAATTAGGGTTTTCTTCTTTCATTCGGCACAAACTATATCATGAGTCGCACCTTTTTATGAATTTTAGATAAAAATTAGACAAATAGGACAACAAATTACACATCACTTATTGGTTGACAGTACTTTTTAATCCTATATCATTATATCCTGTACCTAATAGAATACTGATATATACCAAATATGGCCTGAAATAAGGCTTTTTTACTGAAAGACTGAACATTCTGATTAAAAAATAACTTCAAAGATATTTTACAAAACCCACAAGACAGCTCGACATTCCCAATTTGCCCAGAAGTTTCCACAGGTGCAGAAAAATACAGTGTCGGCTTGAAATATATGAATTTAGGTCTATCGAAGAGGATCGGTATATTTTGGGGTGGAATGCTTATTCTTGGCCTTATTTTAGCAACAACTGTTCACCCTTCCGTCGTGCTTGCTAGTGCCCCATCTAGTATTAAGCCCATCGAAGCCTTTGAAGCTGTTAGAAATAGTAGCCCACAAAACAGAATCCTTTCAGTCAAGATCTCAAGAGCTTTGGTCTTAGATGATTCTGCACTTTCTCCTATACACAGTCCTATATATGATGGAACTAGTAGTATGGATTCAATTCCTACTTCTATTGATAATGAACAGATTTACCTTTATACCGTCAAAGATGGAGATACCGTGCAGGACGTTGCTAAGATGTACGACGTATCTGTTAATACAATTCTATGGGCAAACGACATATCAACCAAAACTTCCCTGAAAAGTGGCCAAGTTCTGATGATTTTACCCGTAAATGGTGTTAAGTATACGATTAAGAAGGGTGATACTGTGGAAAGTATTGCTAAACGCTTTAAATCACACACAGAAGACATCGTCCATTTTAATGCTTTGGATGAGAAGGGGGGGCAAATCTCAATTGGTGACGAAATTATTATTCCAGACGGCCAAATGGAATCTTCAAAGCCTCTAAGTAATGTTAACCCTATAGACCTGGCTTCAACTGCTGGTAAGAACGGATTAATTATTGGTTATTTTATTAGACCAGTCGTAAATGGTATTAAGACTCAAAACCTCCATGGCCACAACGGTATCGACATTGGAGCGCCAATTGGAGCTACCATTAGAGCTCCAGCAGACGGAACTGTGGTTCTTGCTAGAGTTGGTGGATGGGGTGGTGGTTACGGGAACTACGTGATCCTTCAACACCCTAATGGAATGCAGACATTGTATGGACACATGAGCAAGGTGGACGTGTCAATCGGAGACTCTGTAACTCAAGGAGAAAAAATTGGTGAAGTTGGCTCATCCGGGGACTCTACCGGCCCTCACCTTCATATCGAGGTTCATCGCAAAGGTGGTGCTAATCCCCCGAATAAGTTTTACTAATTTGTTGTCGGTAGGATGCAGCTTCTAGTAAATGATCCATTGTCACCTCTCTCGAGTTCGCCAAAGAAGCGATTGTTTTTGCAACTTTTGTAATCTTGGCCAACCCCCGTCTCGATAATTTTAATTTCCGAGCAATCACATTCAATTTTTCTTTTGTTGAGATTTTTATACTAAATTTTATTGATGCTAAATTTTTTCTAGCTTCACGTACTTGTTGTCGGGCCGCATTTATGCTCAACTGGCCCTGTTCTAGAATCGTTCCTGCCCTATCTTCGAATCTGTCTATATGTATCAGCATATCGAACCTGTCCAACATAGGTCCAGATATTTTTTGTGAGTAACGCAAGGCATCAATTGTCCTACATGTGCACTTTTTATAATCACTTCCTCTGAAGCCACATTTACAAGGATTCATTGAAGCAATTAATGTAAACTTTGTAGGTAAGATTGTTGAACCTTTGGCTTTGGAAAGTGTGAGTCGTCCGGACTCCATTGGTTCACGTAATGAATCAATGGCTCTGGAATCGAATTCTGGCAATTCATCTAAAAATAGAAATCCATTATGCGACTTCGTTACTTCGCCTGGATTTAATTGTGCATCACCAATTAGTGCGCTGTACGATGAGGTGTGGTGAGGATCACGAAATGGTGGGTAGATAATGGGTGAAAATTCAGTTTTATTTGTGTTTAATTGAGATAAAGCTGTGCATTCAAACGATTCAGCCTTCGATAAAGGTGTATTAATCTCAGGAATACTTTTTGCCAGCATTGTTTTTCCTACCCCGGGTGGCCCTACCAGAAGTAAATTGTGTCGCCCTGAAACTGCAATAACAAGAGCTCTCTTGGCAGATTCACATCCTTGTATGTGCTGAAAAATCTCTTCACTTTTTAGGTCCATCTGTTCTGTAGCGATTGTATATTTGTCTGGGGATTGTTTTGTATCCATGGATATCTTTCGAGTTTCTTTATTTCCCAAATTAAGAACCTCTTTTATGTTTTTGCAATATATTATTCTTTCATCAATAAAGTATTCACACAGGTTTTTACATTCTAAAGAAGTGACGATAATCACCTCTTTGTTTTGCTTCTGAATTTCTCTAAATAGAAATAAAAAATTCTTTGGTGCACGGATCTCTCCGTTCAAAGAAAGTTCCCCAATAAAAATATAATTATCTGCATTAAAATTGACTATACCCACAGCTAGTAGATATGACATTGCTATAGCCAAATCAAAACCACTGCCCTCTTTTTTGATATAAGCAGGAGCAAGTAAGACTGTGATTTTCTGATTAGGACTCTTTAGGGATCTTAGGTCTGAATTTTTTATAGCAGATTGTACCCTACCCTTCGATTCCTCGACGGCTTTATCACCCATTCCTATTATTGAGAAATGATAAAGTCCCCGTGAAATATCTGTTTCGACAGAAATCTCTCGTGCATTAAAATTCTCTAAACAGTAGGTTCTAGTTTTTACATAAACCACAGTATGTAACCGAGAAAAAATATCACACTATACAAATGACGTACCTGTTACATGTGTGACATGCACGTCTTCGCGGGAGGGTTTGCCAGAAGTCTTGCTTCCTCTATTTGCTTTTTACAAACTACACACAGTCCGTACTCACCCATTTCGATATTTACCAAAGCTTCGTTGATATCAGAGATTTGGTTTTTTAAATCCTCTGCAAAAGTTCCATTCTCTCTAAATTCAGATGCAGCTTCAGCAACCTCTTCATTGTCCGCCAGGGATTCGTTTGTTTCAGTTTGTTTAGCTTGCCAGACGCCGTGCTCGTCCTTTTGAGCTATATGTGATAATTCCTCCTCTATTTTGTTTTTTTCAGCTAATAATTTATTTTTCTGTTCTTGTATATCGATAGTCATTATTTTAGTATTGTAAGATTAATTATAAATAAATTTTTAATAAACTCTGTGTAGCTTAACGGGTTATCTTACCGGTGGTTAAGCGCGATATAATCTCTCTAAGCCCTGCTTCACTAGACACTATAACAAGAGTTTTTGGATCGATGAAGCTGTAAAGCATTCTGGATTGGCCATTCGGCTCATACAAAATTCGACTATCTTTGTTAAATATGATTCTGTCCGTGAAGACTTTTTGATCGGTTATGTCTGTACGAACAAGGCTTGTTGTTGCGGACTTCTTACTTTTTGTGCTTGTTGCAAGTGTTGGGGCTACAGGGAGTGTTGATGTGTCTCTGGCAATGAGGTCTCCAATATCATCATTCATATAAGATTCCCAACTAAGCATTCCAGCAAAGGCACTATCGTATGATTTAACATTTAAAATAAGGAAGGTGTCTTTTAATGCGTCGCCGTATACACCAAATATATAATCATCCCCAAGCGATCGAATGAGCTGTGGAGACGCGTGTGTTCCAAGTCGGCCAAACCATTCAGACGTACTGATTTTTTGGACAGTACTGGTCCCTTGAGTCCCATTTTGGGATCCAAGTATAATTTCTTTTACAGTTGCTAAATCTACATCTTCCGACTTGGCCCGCATCAAATAATTGATAACCGAAACAGGATCCTTACCGTCTACCGGTAATATTTGACGTTTCTCTATTTTTATTGAGATTTGGTTTTGTGTTATGACAGTATTTTTTTCTTGTGTCCCATTGTTTATATCATTACTGTTTGGTACCAAATAGCCCGCCCACCACAAATAGCCCCCGATAATCACTGCAAGTAGTAATAATATCATTAATATTTTAGCGAATAATCCACTCGATTTTTGATTGACCACTTCCCCGACATCTTGACGTTCCTGTTGTTTTCTCTGTTCTGCTAGTGCAATTTGCAAAGCCGACATGTTGTCTTTCTTAAGGGCAATGGACACGTCTCCGTTATAAGTTTCTATTGGTGAAATTGAAGTCTCATTACTTAGAAACTGTGAAGTTTCTTGTTCCATCACATCCTTAAACTTTACAGTATCTTTTTCGTTGTTGTTTATTGGATTTACTGGCCCCCTTGTTACCTCCTTAGAGCCCAAAGGACGATCGGCATTTGGAAATGCGTATTCCGTTTTTTTGTTTTTATTAGTGTCATCCATATTGTTTGTATTATCGCAGTAATATATAAAATGAACAAGTGTTGCAAGCAAAAAGCCCCGTTGAAGGGCCCTCGGCTTGTAACATGCAGGTTTTTATTTTTTTGCCTCGCCTCCCCCTGAGAATTCTTCCAAAATTGATTTTGCCAGATCTTTCGAGGATTGTTTTTGAACATTTCTATTGCTCTGTTGTACCCTTCCGCGAGCCAATCTTGGTTTTGCTTGCTCCGGACTTGTTGGTGCTGTGTTTCCTTCCTCTGCTTGGTTTACTGCTGCCCCACTACCCTCATCTGTTTCACGGTTCCCTGTGTTTCTATTTGGGTATGGCTGGTTATGTGAATACATTGATGGATTTATGACATATTTTTTTGGATTGTCACACATATCAATAAACTCATCAGCTGTTTCCTTTAATTTGGCAGAAGAAGATTTTCCAAACGAAATAACCTCGACCTGACAACCTTTGTTGATTTTCAAGTACTCAACCAGTGGAATAAAGTCCCCGTCCCCTGATGCGATGATTACAGTATCAAGTTTTGGGGCTAAAGATATTGCATCAACCGCCAAACCAACGTCCCAGTCAGCTTTTTTAGCTCCTCCCATAAATATTTGTAAATTTTTTGTCTTAGTTTCTATCCCCAACTTCCCTAGTGCCTCGAAAAAGTTTTTTTCCTCACCAGATTCTGTTGTAATAACGTATGCAATTGCTCTAATAAGTGATCGTCCCGCAATCGCCTCTTTCATGATTGCACCGAAATTTACCCTTGCGTGGTAAAGGTTTTTTGCACTGTGATAAAGGTTTTGTGTATCAATAAAAATCCCAACTCGTTGCTCTTTGTGTTTAATAACTGCCATGTAAATAATTTTTTATAAAAATAGTAATGCCATATTGACTGTAACTGGACACTTTTGTATTTAAAACCCACAAAGCGCCAAATTCCTTACAAAAAACAGATCGAAGCTTAAAAAAAATGTTTTAAAAACTAAAACCTGCCGTTTAGAATTAAATTCGGCAGGTTTTAGAAAGATTATGCTGTTTTTTTCTTTAAATCAAGAGCCTTTACTACTTTTGAGTGTCTGGCTGTGTGATTTTTTTGCAAATATTGTAGATGGTTCTGTCTATCAGCTACAAGTTGCAGTAGTCCTCTTCGAGAGCTCTTATCTGCTTTGTGCTTTTTTAAATGCTTAGTCAATTCGCTGATTCTTGTACTAAGAATCGCAATTTGAGCTTCAGCTGAACCTGTATCTGAATCATGCAAATGCACTTCTTTTATGACTTTTGCCTTTTTTGTTTTGGTCAACATGGTCATGCTAATTTATCATAAATACTTTAAAAAAGCAAGGGTTAGCAAGGTATATAGGGATATACAACCAGCACCTATGTAAAATTGGAGGCTTTATCTTATTGCTGGTATAATGTAAATAGTTAAAACTTATGAAAAATAAGCCTAAATCCCCTACTCTAGAATCAAGTTCAGAAAAGAAGATTAGCAAGCCTATAAGTGAGCTTGAGATGTATAAGAACCAATTTTTGGAATATGTAGAAATTGAAAAAGGCAGAAGTCTTAAAACAATAGAAAATTACGACAGGTATGTTCTTAGTTTCATTGAATATCTCAAAAGAGACATTTCTTCGCCAAATGTTTCTCATGTAACACAAGAAGTAATAAGAAGTTACAGATTATGGCTTAACAGAAGGGCATTGGGGGATATATATGGGTTGAATAACATTAGTAATGTTTCACGTGAGACATTAAAGAAGAAAACTCAGAATTACTACCTTATTGCCTTAAGGTCATTCCTTAAATACCTCAATAAACGAGATATTAAAACAATTCCAGCGGACTCGATTGAATTGGCTAAGGTTTCAGAAAGGTCAATTGAGCTAATCTCAACAGAAGAGCTAAACAGGCTATTGGATGCGCCAGATCAAGAAAAAGACACCCAAAAGGCATTGAGAGACAAGGCTATTTTGGAACTCCTGTTCTCGACTGGTCTGCGAGTTTCAGAGCTCTGTAACTTACCAGTAGACCTCGATGTCTCAAAGGACGAGTTCTCAGTTCGAGGAAAAGGAGAAAAAGTCAGGGTTGTGTTTATATCAGACGGGGCTAGGGAAGCCGTAATGGCCTATAAGAAGGCGAATAAGACTATAGATAAGGCAAAGTTGTTTCATGTGACACCAAGGACAGTGGAGCGTGTTATAAGACAATACGCAATTATTGCAGGAATCTCTAAAAAGGTGACCCCCCACGTTATAAGACATAGTTTTGCCACTGGATTGCTTCAGAATGGTGCGGACCTCAGGTCAGTTCAGATGTTGCTCGGACATGCCAGCATCTCTACGACCCAGATATACACACACTTAACAGACAAGCACCTAAGGGAGGTTCATAAAAAGTTCCATAAACGTTAATATCAGGTTAGAATAGGGCGGCACTTCATTCGACATTGTGCCGCCTGATTTTGCTAAATCATATGAAACAAAGAAGCCTAAACATCTACTGCTGGAACGTCAATGGTATAAGGGCCTGGCACAAAAAAGGATGTTTTGACGAAATGTTACACAAGAAACCTGACATCCTGTGTTTGCAAGAGACTAAGGCTCGTCCAGATCAATTATCTGCCGATGTTCTGGCTCCTAAGGGTTATTACTCCTATTTTGAATATCCAAAAGTAAAAAAAGGTTACAGCGGGGTAGCTGTATATACCAAAATCAAGCCCGAAAAAGTAGAGTATGGCCTAAATATTGAAGATTTGGACATGGAAGGTAGGCAGATAACTCTATATTTTGAAGATTTTGTACTTATTAACTGCTATTTTCCAAATGGAGGAGGGGAGGATCATCGCCTAGAGTATAAAATGAAGTACTATAAGGCGTTTCTTGTGAAACTTAATAAGATAAGAGATAAATATAAGAAAATCATATTTTGCGGAGATTTAAATGTTGCTCATACTGAAATTGATATTGAAAGACCTAAGGAAAATGAAAATCATGTTGGTTTCTTGCCTCAGGAGCGTAAATGGGTGGATAGTCTTATAGAAAATGATTATTTGGATGTTTATCGTGAAACACACCCTGGTGAAACGAAGCATTATACTTGGTGGGATGTAAAGACCCGCTCTAGAGAAAGGAACGTAGGGTGGAGGATAGATTACTTTTTTACCACTAAGAACTTGTTGAAAAATGCTGTTAAGGCCGAAATTCATGAAAATATATTGGGATCTGACCACTGTCCTATATCATTGGAGATTCAGTTATAAATGCGAGGCGTATTTTAGTGGGTGTTTAAATAAAGGACAAATATATTTTATATAGGACAGTTATCCCCATAAATGTCCTATACATTTTTTACGTAGGGTATATAATGTTTTCAGGTGGCGGCTTTGAAGAATTTAGCGCGATTGGTCTTTGATGGTTTAGGTAAGTTGGTTCGACATTAGTATCTAATTTCGAAGATTTTGTTAATAAATAGTCCTAGCAGATTTATTAACAATAAGTTTTTCGCTACCACTTGTTCTTTGAGTTTCCATTTTCGTTCCCCGGTCCAAGCCTTCCAAGTAATGGTTCAATAAAGCAAAAAGCGATTGGCAGGTTTTACAGTAGACACACAAATTCATTCTTGAAAATGTTCTGACTGTTTTAAAACTCGTGCGCCAATCCTCTTTGAGCTAAAGCAATTACAAGGATTCACGGAGTCCATTCCGTGACGTGCACAAAACGGACCTAGATTTCCCCCTAGTTCTTTACATTTTTTCTTACGCTTCCACTTGAAGCGTAACATGGTACTTAATACAATTCGGTGTTAAGTCTTACAAGGCCGCCTTCTTCCCGCAGGTGGCCTTTGTTGTTGAAGGGCTATTTTAGTACATAATAAAATTATTGTACCCGGTGTTTATCACGAATTTCCTGAACTTCTACACTTTCAGCGTTTTCTTTGGCCTTCAGCGCTAGCTCACTCATTTTTTTTAGTTCAGGTAATCCAAGACCGTTTAGTTCCATAGCTTTGTCTTTTAGGTAGCTTTCAGTGTTGTGTTCAGAATTTTCAATAATATCTTCTAATAAAATATTCAGAATGAAACCAATTTTAGGTCCTGGATTAAGCCCAGCTAACTTCATCAGTTCATTCCCATCAATTTTTAATTTTGAAACAGAAACTGGCTCACGTAGCACTTCATCTATCATCGACATATATTTTCTCAAACGGTAAGGGTCTTCTTTTGGTCTTCCTGTTCCAACACGGTCGCAAATTCTTAGGTTTACTAGATCCCAAATGTGATCAGTTCCAACATTTCTCACAATACGTCGTACGGCAGAGAGGGTGATTTGCTCTGTGTCAGAGAAAAACATGTGCCAACGAATCATAGTCGTCACTAGTTTGATTATTTCATTTTTAAACTTAAGTCTCTTTAAGATTACATCTGCCATTTTAGCCCCAACAACCTCGTGTCCGTGGAAAGTGTAATCTTTTCTTTCCTTCGCGTACCTTTGAGTTGGTGGTTTTCCAATGTCATGAAAAAGAGCAGATAGCCGAACATAAAATGGAAATCTTTTATCCGCACTACACTGGAGACTTCTTAATAAGTGTTCAAAAACGTCATAAGAGTGTGCTTGGTTTTGTTTAACGCCTACCGCGTTGCTTATTTCAGGGACAATATGTTTTAGCAATCCAAGTTTTTCTAGGAATACAAAACCCATCATTGGATTTTCTGACATGATAATTTTAGATAGCTCATCACGAATCCTCTCAGAAGAAATTTGTTTAATTAAGTCAGCATTTTTTATTATTGAATTCTGTGTTTCAAAATCTATAGTAAAACCAAGTTCTGCGGAAAAACGAATCGCTCTCATTAGACGCAATGCATCTTCGGTGAATCTTTTATCAGGACTTCCAACCGCACGGATAGTTTTCGTTTTGATGTCTTGTAGTCCACTAAACTGATCAGTAATCTCACCGGTTATAACATCTGCTGCTAAGGCGTTGATGGTAAAATCTCGACGTTTAAGGTCGTCAGAAAGATTTTGACTGAACTGGACACTATCTGGGTGCCTATTGTCGCTATAAGACGATTCTATGCGGTAAGGCGTAACCTCTACAGTCTGTCCGTCCTCAAGAACAACACCTACTGTCCCGAAGATGTTTTCATAAAAAGTCTTGGTGAAGAGGGGAATGATTTGTTCGGGCACGGCATTTGTTGTTAGGTCCCAGTCCTTTGGAACCCTTCCTAAAATTAAATCTCGCACACATCCACCCACAATATAAGCCTCGAAGCCTGCCTTCGATAAGGTCTCAGAGACATCGATAATTTGCTTCGGTATTGAACTGATATCTATTTTTTCAGCAGCAGACTTCATAAGTACTGCAATACTAGTATCTTTTTGATTTTATATCAATTTAATGTATCATGTTGTGTACGCGCTCGTGGCTCAATGGATAGAGCACTTGGCTTCGGACCAAGGGATTGCAGGTTCGAATCCTGCCGAGCGCACACGACCTTTAGTTATTTTTTTTATTAAGATTCCTTTCCGGGGTCTAAGTTAAGAAAAGTATAAAAGACAAATGCAGGTATGGTTTAGTGGTAGAATGCGTCCTTGCCAAGGACGAGACGAGAGTTCGATTCTCTCTACCTGCACAGAATATAATTCTAGCCTCTAGTTTCAAAAAACATTGATAAGTAAGGATTTTTATGAATTGGCCATTGCCAAAATGTGCAAAACTGTGGATAACTCAGTGGATATGTGTATAAAAGACAGATATCAAAAATGACAAAAATTGTCCTCTAGAAGTGTATTTTTCTAATATATCTATATTTATCAAGCTATTTTGCGTTTTGGTGCATAAAAGACGCGGCTATAACATGTGACTTTTTATGTATCACGTGAAACATTGGTTTTATAGGATTTTAAGACAAATTAAGCAATAATTCATTCAAGATTAAGGTTTATTTGCCTTTCGAAGCTTAAAATAGGAGAATGATTGAAAGTAAGATTTTAGGTGAGTTTGGAGAGTTTTTGGCAGGGTGCCGACTTGTATCTAAAGGTCACAAAATTTTGCGAACTAGATATAGGAAGTGGGGTGGGGAAATAGATATTATTTCAACAAAAAACAAGGTTATCTATTTTAACGAAATTAAGACCAGGATTGGTAAAGGGAAGGATGGGGTGGATCTTCGGAACATAGGTATCACTAGACACAAAGTCAGCAAGGTCATTAAATGCGCCCAACATTTTATCCAGAATGAGATAGCTGATATTTTCTATACAACTAAGCAATTCGATGCCTATTTTTTAGAGGTTGTCCTAAATCAAGAGATTAAGAGGATTCAAGAAGATGTTTCTACAGTTTCGGACCTGAAATGCTACTTTACTGAAGGAAAGATAAGAATTTTGGCCACATATATAGAAAATATGGATAGGGAAGTTTTCGGGTGCTATGGAACAAGTTTAATAAGTGATAAAGATTGAGATATGAGGATATCTGTGTTAGGATTCAACACGTTATCGGCATATCGGGGCGTAGTGTAACGGTTAACATTCCTGTTTTGGGAACAGGCGACTCAGGGTTCGAATCCCTGCGCCCCGACAATTTTGAAAAAGTTTATAAAAAACAAGGAGGATTTTGAGTGTGAGAAATGCCATACCAAAGTGATTGGTACTGGCTATACAAACCATTGCCCTAATTGCCTCTATAGTAAGCATGTTGATGTGTCTCCAGGAGATAGGGCTAATCCATGTGGGGGATTAATGAAGCCTGTTAGAGTAGAGGGAACAGGTATAGACAAAATGCAGATAGTTCACAGGTGTGTTAAGTGTGGCGTAGAGAAAAATAACAAAATCCAATCCTCTGACAACATAGAGATGGTTGCAAATGTCGCCAAAGAGTTTGCGAAGGAAAAAGTAGAGGGTTGGAAGTTGAAAAGAGATTAAATTGTAGATTTCAAGGCTCTCTGGTATATTACCAGGGTACAAAAATGCGGGATTGGTTTAGTGGTAGAATGACTGCCTTCCAAGCAGTAGACAAGGGTTCGATTCCCTTATCCCGCACTAGTTAAAGTTTGAGAGACTTTCGCATATCCTCAATCGGTGCTGTTTTCCCAGTAAAAATCTCAAACTGTCTTATTGCCTGGTAAAGCAACATTTCTTTTGCATCCAATGTTTCTAAACCCAACCTCTTCGCTGTCCTTGTCAGCAAAGTATCACCATAAGTCAAATCAAAAACTACCGAAACGTTTTTTAGCCAATCTTCAGGGACAATTAGATCATCTTTAGAATTGAAAGCGGATGAGGTAGCATTTATAAGAAAGTCTACTGCAGGTAAATTATTATTTTTCACAAATTTAACGTCAAACTCTTCAGCCAATTTCTTACCCTTCTCTTCACTTCTATTTGTCAGGAATAAATTATCTTTTAGGATGCCAAATGCATACAAACAAGCACGTGCAGCACCTCCTGCGCCATAGATTAAAAACTTTTTATTTTTCATGTCCACTTTATGCTCAATTAATACCTTTAAAAACCCGAGCCAGTCTGCATTTTCCCCAGTAACTTTTCCATCAAGGGATAAAAATATTGTATTCACCGATTTAATTTCTCGTGCTTCAGCCGTAAGCTCATCAACGTACTTAAGAATCTCTTCTTTATATGGAGAAGTGATTGCTAATCCTGAATATTCCCCAGAACGAACTTTAGCAATTACTGTTTTTATTTCTGTTATATTTATATCTTCTTTCATATATACATAATCAAGCCCTAATGTTTTAAAACCTGCATTGAATAATGTGGGAGCTAAACTGTGGTTTAGTGGATGTCCGACAAGGGCAAATTTTTTCATTTCGGAAGTCCTTTAACCATCTCCCTATAACACTTCTTACAAATATGAAATTTAATTACCCGATTTTTTGCATTTGGAGGACTTAATAAAATCGCACCGAATTCCTTCAATTCCTTTTTACATTTATCGCATTTAGGTTTTATAGCCATAATATTATTATACCAAAGAAAGAGCCCACGAAATTAATCGTGAGCCCTTGCTGTCACCTAGAAAGAACTTCAAAAGGACCAAAAGTAAAATGTTTTTCAACACAACTTTCGAAACTCTCCATTGCTCTCTGCCACTTATCCATTTCATTTTCTCCAACTTCAACCTCAATGGCGAAATGATAAACGCCATTTCCCGCATGTACCGAATGGATCTGAATCATGTTCAAACCTTCCGTCTTGAACGGAAGGAGTGAGTCAACCAACGCACCTGGTTTATGTGGTGTTTTGTACACAATCAGCGCACGATTTTTCTTTCCTACTGCAACCTTGTGTTCCTTCGGTGTAATTAAAAAGAAGGTCGTGATCGCCTCCTTGTCCTCGAATGCTTCGTCTAGAACTTTCAATCCATATTTCTCCGCCGCTGAACGAGGTCCGAGCGCTGCACAGCTTTTGTGTTCTTCGCTTTCTGCTACGAGTCGCGCCGCTTCACCGTTGCTTGATGCATTTAATGTTGGGAGTTCAATTTTGCCCTTACAGGCCTCCAGTGCCTTCGGGTGTGCGATTACAGAAGTTATTTCTTCATTATCTTGTCTTACCATCAAGCAGAAATGAAGTTTCATCTGTACTGCGCCGACGATGTGAAACGTGCATTCAGGAGACTGTAACGTCTCAATGAATGCCTCCAATGGCTCTGCTACTCGGCCCCCAGCTAGTGTTTCCATGGCAATTGCTCCGTAACCTTCGTGTTTAGCGATTAGTCGCAAAACTTCTCCATTATTTTTTGCTTCAATATAGTTTTCTGTAGTAACTGCAGGCGCGCCGTAGATGCCCGCCAATGCAACATATGCATCATGCGAGAATGTTGCCCCGATAGGGCCGAGGAATGTGATGTGTGGTGTTTTCATGTTGTTTCTAATGGTTGTGTTGTTTATGTGTGATACATCAAAACAAAAAACCGCCGGTCCGGAGAGGATTAGCGGTTTCTTTGTCTAGATTTTTACAACGCTAATTTACTCTTCGGTTTGCCGATTGGTTAAAAAAGAAACTAAAGAATGAGTTAGTATGTTGTATCACGGGATTAAGGGTAACTTAATTTTAAAACTTATGCAAATATGTGAATTTTTCTTAATCTTTTCTTAATTGACATTTCATCTCCATTTTCTATACTTGTACCAAGCTATAGATTAATCTCAGATTAGCCTATAGCATTTTTGGGACTTCCCACGGCCCCGCCCCCACAAGGGGCGGGGAGTATTTTTATAAATTACAGATCCAAAAGGCTCTTTAACCGAGCTTTTAGGGATAGATAAGTATTAATATCGAGTTGCCCATATTTATCCTGCAACCTTCGGTAGTTAAATGTTTTTATTTGGGCCAAGTTCGCAGTACTAATTTTTCCACTAAAATTGATTGATATATACCAACTCCCAGCCTTAATTTTACTGGTCATTGGTATACCAACAAAAGAATCTTTAGATAATTTCTTTAAAATAATAACAGGTCGTATATATAAATTATCCTTACCGTTGATTTCTGAACCTATATTAATTCCAACACTGCACCACCAGGCCTCACCTTCATTGAAATAAGGAGGTTGGTTGGCTGTAGCATCAAGATTTTGTTTTAATTCAGACCATTTCAAAAAATCTTTTAGCACACCCTATAAATATCATGCGGGGTATGAATATTTATTAAATGATTTATAAATTCTTCTCTCCAAAATAAAACACCCCACTTGCGTGAGGTGTTTTATTAAGTGGGTTTAAATAATCGAAGGATTATTTAACAGCATCTTTAAATGCTTTCGCCGCGCGGAACTTTGGAACTTTCATAGCTGGAACTTTAACCGCTTCACCAGTTCTAGGGTTTCTAGCTGTGCGAGCCGCTCGCTGTTTAGCAGAGAAGATACCAAGACCAGCAATAGAAACTTCTTCTCCTTTCTTTACTGACTTGATGATAGCATCGATAAGTGTGTCAACAACTTGTTCAGCCTGAACTTTAGTTGTGTTGATGATACCGTGTACTACATCTGCAAGACTTGCTTTGTTCATGTTTTTTTAAAAATTTCTTTTTAATTAATTTCGACCACCTAGCGTAATACCATTATATAGCAAGGTATTTTTAATGCAATATGTCACAAATCGGTTAAAATAAGGTGTTATTTATTCTAAATTCAGCTGGTTTTAACTTATCTTGCTATCTCTATTACACGTGTTTCTCTGATCACTGTAACCTTTATTTCACCTGGGTAACGTAATTCAGATTCGATTTTGAGGGCTATGTCTCGTGCTAGGGCACGGGATTCTGCATCTCCGAGGTCTGCTGGATTGATGAAAACCCTTATTTCTCGGCCTGCCTGGAGAGCGTAGGCCTTATCTACTCCTACAAAGGAAGTCGCAATTTGTTCAAGTTCAGCTAGGCGTTTTAAGTACATTTCTATATTGTCTTTACGAGCACCGGGGCGCCCTCCAGAGATAGCGTCAGCAGTTTGTACAATGCGGGACTCTATTGTGTCATAAGGGTATTCTTCGTGATGAGCACGCATGGCACGGATCACATCATCATGTACCCCAAATTTCTCTAATAGTTTAATACCAATCTCAACATGAGTCCCCGCCACTTCATGATCGAGCGCTTTGCCTATGTCGTGTAGAAGGGCAGCAGTTTTGGCTACTCGAACGTTTGCGCCTATCTCTTCAGCAATTATTCCAGCAATATGTGAACATTCAATAGAATGTTGCAAGACATTGTGTCCGTAACTAGTTCTGAAGTGTAGGCGGCCTAGGATTGATACAAGTCGAGGGTCTAGATTTAAAATTCCACATTCATATGTTGCCTCTTCTCCTTTTTCTTTCACAATTTTGTTCATCTGTTTCTTGGCGTCTTCAATTTCTTTTTCAATACGTGCAGGTTGAATGCGCCCATCCTTAATTAAGCTTTCAAGCGCAATAGTAGCAATTGCACGGCGAATTGGATCGAATGAAGATAGGGTGATGACTCCAACAGTGTCATCAATGACAACCTCAACGCCAGTTTCTTTTTCAAAAGTTTTAATATTACGGCCTTCTTTTCCAATTATTTTTCCTTTAATATCCTCAGACTCTATTTTGACATGGGAACTAAAAAAATCAGATGAGACTGAGGATGCAAGTCGTTGTATTGACATTGCCAGAATTTCTTTCGAAGCGTTTAACACGGCGTCTTCACCGGCAACCTCAAGTTTTCTTAAACGAGATTGAATATCAGCCTTGTTTTCTTTCTCAACTAGTTTAAAGATTTCGTCTCGAGCTTCGTCTTTGTCTAATTTGGCTATACGTTTCAATTCTTTTTCAGCCTTTTCCAATGTTTTATCTAGACTTGCCTTACTTTCTTCAATTTCTATTTTAGTCTTATTTATATCCTCTATCTGCTTGTCGGATTCTGTTTGACGTGTGTCCAGAAATTCTTCCTTTTTTACCAGTCGTTCCTCGGTTTTTTTTATATTTTCTTCACGCTCTTTAACTTGTTCACGGGCAGATTTCAAGGTATCAGAAGCGGTCTCTTCTGCTTTCAACGTGACGTGCTTAGCTTCTTCTTTGGCATCAACCATCATTCGTTTGATGTCCAGTTCGAGAGATCCTTTTTTTCCAAGTGCAATCAATATGCGGATGATGTATCCCAAAGAGAACCCCAGGCCTCCCGCAAGGGTTGCGACGAGGAGTGCTGCTTTAAGGCTTATCATTTTATTTTATAGTTTAAGATAGAACTTTATCAATAATTCCGTATTTCTTGGCATCCTCAGCATTCATGAAAAAATTTCTGTCCATGTCTTTTGAAATTTTTTCGAGGGTCTGACCAGTATATTTAGCCATCATCTTGTTGAGGCGCTCTCTATTCATGAGGATGTGTTTCGCGCTGATCTCAATATCAGATGCCTGACCTTCTGCTCCTCCAAGTGGTTGATGAATCATTATTTCTGAATTTGGTAGAGCAAAACGTTTACCTTTAGTTCCTGCCGATAGAATGTGAGAGCCCATCGAAGCTGCTATACCGACGCAGATCGTAGAGACATCGTTCTTTATATGATTCATGGTGTCAATAATCGCCAAGCCATCAGTTACGACACCTCCAGGTGAGTTTATGTAAAGCTGGATATCCTTTTTGGGATTTTCTGATTGCAAGAAGAGCAATTGGGCAATAACCGTATTTGCTACATTATGGTCAATAGGGCCTCCAAGAAATATGATATTTTCTCGTAATAAACGAGAGTAAATGTCGTAAGCCCTTTCCCCGAAATGTGATTTTTCTATTACTGTTGGTATAAGCATGTTTTTTATGTTAGTTTTACTCAGTATATCATCACTGTCAAATTTTTAGGTTAAAAACATATGAGACAACATAGATTTTTCGTCGGTCAAGATTTAAGCAAGTTTTTAGGGCAAAACCCAGCAGTTTTTGATTTCGACCCAGATACAACTGATTTTGAACCAAAGGACGCCATTGTCAGTCATCAGCACGAGATCATTCGTCAGTGGAAAAAGGTTTTTCGCTATGAACCAGGAGCAGAAGTCATTTTATTCGATGGAAAAATTGAATATGAAGCAAAAATCCTAGAGCTTTCAAAAAAAGACGAAACAGCAAGGTTGGTTTTAGAGAAAGAGGTCAGGGCGACCCATAATGATAAAACTGGGGTTTGGTTGGGGTTAGCTATCTTGAAAGGTGAACATACAGATATGGTTATCGAGAAAGCAACAGAGCTGGGTGTCAGAGGAGTGATCCTTTTTCAGAGTGATAGGGTGGTAAAAAAAGGTGTAAATTTAGAAAGGTTAAGAAAAATTGCGATCGAGGCTGCAGAGCAGTGCGGAAGAATAGATGTTCCAACAATTGATGTGTGCGGAAACATTGAAGAACTATTAAACAAAGATAGTTTTGATCAGAAGGTTATTTTGGACATGGACGGAGAGAGGGTAAAAGGTTCTACTAAAGAAAATACCCTTATTTGTATTGGCCCTGAGGGTGGATGGTCTGATGACGAGAGGAAGATATTTAAAGCCAGGAAAGATGTTGTTATCGAAAGTCTAGGTGAAAATGTTTTAAGAGCAGAAACGGCAGCGATTCTTGGGGCGGGGGCACTCTATCTAAAGTTCTAGGTTATTGTGAAACGAAAAGAAAAAAGCACATCACTGGTGATGTGCTTTTTTCTTTTCGACTAACTTTTCTGCACCCATTGTCAATTAATTATAAAGAATTAATTGACAATGGGTATTCAAACTTCTACTTAACTCCTTCTAAAAACTGCCAAACCTTTTCATTTGTGAGCATTGTTTCTACGAAAATCATCGCACGTAACTTGTCTGTATCCTTATACTGAGCCATAATTGTAGCCACTTCTTTGTCTACATCAGCCTCTTCAGGTTTAATTTTTTCAGTATTCGCAATTTCATTAAGCACAATTTGTGTTTGAGCGCGTTTCACCGCTTCACCTTCCCAACTCTTGTGGAGTTCCGACATAGTTTTATTAACGTGCTTCAGGTAATCATCAACCTTAAGACCCATTTGGCCAATTTGATGTGTCATTTCTGATTCCATACGGTGAATTTCATTTTCCACCAGTACGCGTGGCATTTTTATTTCACTTTTAGCAATAATTCCATCGATAGATTCGATTCGCTTCTTTTCCTTTTCCTTCCTTCCTTTTTGAAGTTTGATGCTCTCTCGAATTTTGTTTTTAAATTCTTCAAAAGTTTTAAAATCTCCAAATTTCTTGATGAAGTCTTCATTTGTTTCCGGTAGGGGGAGCTCTCCGTGATCGTGCTTATCGTGATCTCCATTTTTCTGATGGAAATCAGTGTGTGCTACTTGTTGCTGTAACTCTTTGATAGCATCTTCGACTTCTTTGTCGGTCGCTTCTACATCTCCAATCTTCTTGGCCATAATCTCCTTTGAGATCTTTTTGTAATCAGTCAACTTAACCACAGGGTGTGTAGATGTAGTAATTTTTACCTCAAATGTCTCATTAGGCACAATTTTATTGATAGCTACTTCAGGATTTCCAATGGCATCGATGTCCGCCTCCTTGATTATGTCGGCGTAGTGTTTCTCCAAAGCCAAGCGTCCTGCCTCTTCTGTTACGATAACTTCTCCAAATTTTTCAGTGACAACCTTTTCTGGTACATGGCCTGGGCGGAACCCGTCGATTTTTAAGCCTTCTGAAATATTAGATAAGGCTTCTTCACGGAATTCTGCAACGGCTTTTTTATCAATAGAAATAAGGATTTCGTACTGGCAGTCAACTTTTTCAACTGGCTTTTTGCTTATGATTTTGAATGATGACATTGTTATTTACTGTATTTATCTTTGTAAAGTTTAACTGATTTCTCGAAAGCTTCCATAGCTTTTTCCGCCCCATCAAAACCTTCAACAGTTACCACTTTCTTTTGTAATTGTTTGTAAGTCAAAAAGAAATGCTCCATCTCTTTGAGGAAATGTGAATTCACATCTTTCAGATCTTTCACATTATCAAATCGGGGGTCTTCTTCAGGCACTGCAATTATTTTAGCGTCACTGTCACCACCATCAATCATCCACATGACACCTACTGGGCGCACTTTAACTAAACAGCCAGGGAATAGTGGGTATGTTGTAAGAAGTACAACATCTAACGGGTCACCATCGTCCCATAAGGTCTGAGGTACAAACCCATAATCAAAAGGATAATCCTGAGCAGTGTGCAACACTCGATCAAGAGCAATTAATCCCGTTTTTTTATCAATCTCATATTTGTTTTTTGAACCCTTATTAATTTCTATGATTGTAGTGATTGAGTCCTTTGAGCCTGCTTCTAAATCGTGCCATAAATTCATTGACATATTTTTTTGAAATTTTTAGTTTATTAATTTATTACGAAGTTGAAACTTCTGCGGCTCCCTCCGTCTTTTCTGTAGTTTCTTCAGTTCCTTCTACTGCCACTGACTGAATATCGATTCTCCAACCAGTTAGTTTTGCAGCAAGTCGTACATTTTGTCCGCCCTTGCCGATAGCAAGTGATTGTTGCAGGGGGACCACTTCTACCTTTGCAGATTTCTCTGCTTCGTTGATAGTGATATTGATGATCTTTGCAGGTGAAAGAGCTTCCTCAATAAATTTTGCAGGATTCTCTGACCATTCGATGATGTCAATTTTTTCTCCACCCAATTCACTCATAACTGTATTCACACGAACTCCACGCTGACCAACCATCGATCCAACTGGATCAACGTGCGTGTCAATTGAAGCTACTGCGATTTTAGATCGGGCACCTGCTTCACGAGCAATTGATTTTATTTCGACACTGCCTGACGCAATTTCGGGTACTTCTGATTTGAAAAGTTCAGCCAAGAATTTTGGATGTGAACGAGAAAGGCGAAGAAAGATTCCTTTTGGAGTTTCTTCTACACGAACCAATAGCATTCGAAGGCGCTCACCTTGGTTATAGTGTTCATTTGGAATTTGTTCTTCATACGGAAGCATACCAACAGCTCGGCCCATATCAATAAACACATTACCTCGTTCCATTCTTTGAACTGTTCCAGATACAATTTCGTTCTCTTTCTTACCGAATTCAGCCAAAACAGAGGTTTTTTCTGCTTCACGGATCTTTTGAATAATTACTTGTTTAGCAGTTTGAGCAGAGATACGGCTAAAATCATCCTTATATTCCAAAGGGAATATCAATTCTTCACCAACTTTGATGTCTTTTTTGATTTTCTGGGCGTCTTCTATATATATGTGCTGTTCTTCGTTAAAACGGATCTTTTCAGGATTTTCGCCTTCAAGTGAAAGCGCCAGGTCTGGATTTGCCTCAATTTCTTCGTCAGTAACGATTTGACTTGGTTCAACTACCACTTTTACCTGGCTGAACTCTGTCTTTCCACTTGAAAGGTCAAAATGGGCACGAACAAACTGTCCGCGACGTCCATATTCCTTTTTATAAGCCGTAGCCAGAGACATTTCAATAGCCTCAAGCACCCGCGCTCGAGGAATACCACGCTCTTCTTCTAATTGTTCTAGTACCGAATTGATTACTTTTAAGTCAAACATATATTTTATTGTGATTTTATAACGCCCTTTCAAAAAAATGAGTCCGCCCGGGAAGGCGAACTTACATCTTTCATGAGGCATAGTATACGGGGGATTGAGAGGGGTGTCAAATACAAGATTTTTGGTGATGCTCCAAAGGTCGGAGGATGTTCGAACCTATATTACTACTTCAAATCGGCAAATTTAGCCCTAATTTCCTTTACAGAAAGTAGTTCTGTGTAATTTTGAGTATTTACAGTTTGACCATCAATTCTAAGAGTCGAGTCTCTGATTCAGGACTGCTGTGATTAAAACTATAAAAAACAATTTGGCTCCAATATTTTCATTCCCAAAGTCTTTTGGCCACTTACTGTTCGGAAATAGCTTTTCTAAGATTTTTGTGATTAATTTGGAAAATCTACACTGCTACAAAGTATGCTCAAAAGCAGGCCAGTTCAGATATTGATAAACGCTTTTTTGAATTTAAAGCCTTCTACGGCATCAAGAACCGAAGACTTGAGAGACTACTTGAGTGTTTATCATAAAATACAAAAGGCCCGCTACTACGAACCTTTCATATGGTTCGCGGCAGGGGCCGTGGTTACTTTTCCTCCCTATAGCTCAGCAAAATCTCGAGCTTCCTCAGGTGTGACGCTATCATGCGCGTCGCTTCGCCCGTATCCTTCCTCTCGGGAGTGTTGGAGCAATTAACATACTGACAGATCCCAGTGATCTGCTCTGGAGTGATGGTCAGAATGTATGTTTGCACCTGTGAATGTCCCCGATTTAGAACCATGTCGGGATGATGTTCGCCGTAAAAATAGGTGTGCTCTGAATTGATTGTCACAACTCCACCCATTTTGTTCAGCCAAATCTTATTCATCTCGAAATTGCTCGGGTAACAGTGAATTACACCATCCTTGCTAAAGCGGTTGAGATCGCTAGCCCGCTTAATGAGAGCTTCGATCGCTGGGACCATTTCCCTCGGCGACTTTTTGAAGGCCTCTGTCAGTGGGGAATCGGGAAAGTGTTCTACAGCGAAGGTCGGGTCGACTTTCAACACCCGACCTTGCTTTGGGTGTGACTCCGGTGATGGTGTGGTCTTCACGGCCGCAGTTTTGGGAGTGGGGTGGAAGAACTTCGCGAGAAGTGTTGCGATCGCGAGTAGCAATACTACGCTGATAATCAGGTCTCTATGCTTTGTGAACATGTTGTTTCAGGTTGTTGGTTTCAGTGGATTAAGCACGACAATCTTTGCAGTGCCTATCCCACTAACCAACAAAATATCAAAGAGCAGAACTAAATTATAATACTACATTTATATAAATATGTCAATTATAGGTATGCCTAGAAATAAGGATAAAAACGTGCTCCAAAGGTGGGAGGAAGTTCGAACTTTTCTAATTAGGTCTGTATAACCTTCACGAAGTTCACATGTTCACTAACAGCACCTTGGGTGTTATTCCTATAGCGCGAGAAACCATAAGTCTTGTATTTCCACTTACAAGATGTAATTTGCCCGCAGTTTTAAGTATGATAGGAGCATCTAGGCTCTCACCGCTTTCAATTTTTGTTTTTAAAGATTGCCAGTCTCTTCCTTCGGAATCCGAGTGATATTTAACCATTCCCCAGTCTCCGATCGGAATATCGTGTGAGTCTGTATTTTCTAACTTAGCCCATTCTTCCTCTGGCAGGGGCACTAGTTCTGAAACTCTAGCGGCCTCCATAAAACTTGATACAAAAGCATCCGTATTTTCTCCTGCAAATACTCCTGCCGCTCTTTCTATTTCACCTCTTTCGTTTTCAAGAGATGGAAATACGAATATTTCTTTAAGACCTTCTTTTGCTTCCATATTTGAAGTATAGCAAACAAACCAAAGACAATTAATACTATTACCCAAAACAATTGGCTCTTGAACAAACAAAGAGTATAATAACAAGCGAAAATGTATATCGAACCTGATCAATTAAAAAAAGGATTGGTGGATTCCGGTCTTGTATCACGTGCAGACATCGATGCTGCAGTAAAAGAAGCGGATGAAAAAAATAAGCCGGTTGGAGACGTGCTCATTTCAAATGGAAAAATAAGCGAAGATGATTTTCGTCGTGTGCAGGCAAAAGTTTTGTCTATTCCTTTCGTTGACTTGAAAAAAGAAAAACTTGAATTCTCAATCCTCTCCCTCGTTCCCGAACCAATTGCTCGAAACCACAACATTGTGGCATATAAAAAGACCGCTGACTCTCTTGAGGTTGCTATGCTTGACCCAAGTGACCTATCCGCCATCGATTTCGTTAAAAAGAAAACAGGTCTCAAGATCTTTTCTCGACTCACCACTACTGATTCAATTAAATCAGCTCTTGTTCAGTACCAAAAAACATTAAAGGCGGATTTCGGGGACATTATCCAGCAAGAAGCGGCTGCCCTTAAAACCCTTGCCCCAGAAGACATGTCAGGTGAAATGTCAGGTGATGATCTTAGAAAAATGGCAGATGATTTGCCAGTTGTCCGAATTGTGGACACTCTTTTGAAGCATGCAATCTTACAAGACGCATCTGATATTCACATAGAACAAATGGAAACAGAAGTAGTGGTTCGATACCGTATTGATGGCATGCTTCATGAAGCCATGATACTTCCAAAAAATGTTGGACCAAGCATTACTGCACGTATCAAGGTACTCTCAAGTCTCAAGTTGGACGAAAAGCGTCTACCTCAGGACGGACGCTTCAAGATTGAACTAAATGGGGAAAAAGTTTCATTCCGTGTTTCGATTTTACCTACAAACTATGGAGAAAAGACAGTTATGCGACTTCTTCGCGAAAATGTGTCTGGTTTCACCTTGGAAAAATTAGGTTTTCATGGTCGTGGACTTGAAATTTTGCATGAAGCTACAAATCTATCGCACGGTTTAATACTAGTGACTGGTCCTACCGGATCTGGAAAAAGTACGACCTTGTACACTATTCTTGATTTATTAAACACACCAGATGTAAATATTTCTACTGTAGAGGATCCGATTGAATACCAGATGAAGCGTATTAACCAAACACAGGTAAAGCCTGAAATTGGCTTTTCTTTTGCAAGCGGTCTTAGATCTTTAATGCGACAAGACCCAGACATTATTATGGTGGGAGAGGTGCGAGACAACGAAACAGCATCACTTGCGATTAACGCGGCATTGACCGGCCACCTTGTGCTGTCTACGTTGCACACAAACAGCGCTGCGGGCTCACTTCCGCGTCTAATTGATATGCACTGCGAACCGTTTCTTCTGGTGTCTACTTTGTCTGTAGTAGTAGCACAGCGGTTGGTGAGAAGACTTTCAGATACTAAACAAAAATATTTCCTTAATGATGCAGAATTGGCCTCACTTGCTAAAAGAATCGATATCGACCGAGTGTTGTTAGAATTAAAAACAGAGAATGTGGTAGACAAAAATGTGACATGGAAAGAAGTGCCGTTTTATAAAGCAGTTTCAGCATCTGAAACAGACGATGGCTTTAAAAGCAGAATTGGTATTCATGAAATCTTGAAAATGACACCAACAATTAAAGATATTGTTATTAAAGGTGGAACTTCTGATGCCATTGAAGCACAAGCGCGCAAAGAGGGTATGGTAACAATGTTCGAAGATGGTATTTTCAAATGTGTCTTGGGGCAGACAACAATCGAAGAGGTATTGCGTGTTGCGTCTGAATAGTTTCAGCAGTGTTTCTGTGCCGCAGAATAAGATATAATACAAGTACATATTTCTATGAAGTTTTCTTATACAGCCAAAAAAGGTGACGGCACAACACATACAGCAATCATCGAAGCGCCTGACCGCACAGCTTTTTTTACTGAATTTAAAAAATTAGATGAACAGTTGATTGGCGTGAATGAGGATTCAAATAGTAAATTTAAAAAATTTAATATTAGTTTTAATTTTAATCGAATTAAAATTCTGGATAAAATTATTTTTGCCAGAAACCTTTCTGGAATGCTAGAGGCTGGGCTTTCATTGTCGCGTGCCATTACTGTTTCCGAGCGTCAGACCAAGAATCAAAAGTTAAAGAATATTTTTACTGATCTTAATACTAATATTTCCGCAGGTAGAACATTTAATGAATCACTAGGGGCACATCCCGATATTTTCCCACCCCTTTTTGTTTCTATGGTGCGTGCAGGAGAGGAGAGTGGTAACTTGGCTGAAAGTTTAAAACAAGTCGCCAATCAAATGGAAAAAAACTATTTGATTCAGAAAAAGGTGAAAGGGGCCATGATCTATCCAGGGATTATTTTATCCATCATGGTGATTATTGGAGTCTTGATGATGATCTTTGTTGTGCCACGCCTCACAAAAACTTTTACTGATTTGAAAACAACATTGCCTTCGTCTACAAAGTTTGTGATTTGGCTCAGTGATTTTCTATCAAATCACTACATGATGGGTATTGGTATTGTTGCAGTAGCTATATTTTCTCTGGTTTACGCATCAAAGACGGTTGGCGGTAAAAGGGTTATAGATTTTTGTGTTTTAAAGATTCCAGTTATTAGCACAATTATAAAAGAAAGTAATGCTGCACGAACCTCTCGAACACTTTCATCTCTTTTGTCTGCCGGAGTCGATCTTTTAGTAGCAGTTAAAATTACCGGTGAAGTGATCCAGAACTCTTACTTTAAAGAGGTTTTAATTAAGACTGAAGGGATTGTAGAGAAGGGTCAGCCCCTTTCAACTGTTTTTGAAAAAGAAGAAAAACTTTACCCAATTTTCGTAAGTGAAATGATGAACGTAGGAGAGGAGACAGGAAAATTGGCAACCATGCTTGTGGGCGTTGCCAATTTCTATGAAAATGAAGTTGAGCAAAAAACTAAAGATATGTCGACTATTGTAGAACCATTCCTGATGGTGATCATTGGTCTGTCGGTAGGATTTTTTGCAGTTTCCATGATAACTCCAATGTATTCAGTAATGAATAATCTTTAAAAGATATGAAAAAGCCTTTCATTAGATCAGGAAAAGCTGGATTTACGCTAGCTGAAATGTTGATTGTGATTGCTATCACAGCAATCCTGGGTTCTATGGCCTTTGCTTCATTTGGTAGATTAATTAATTACACTTCTATTGAAGGGCAAGCTCAGTCCATCCGTTCTCACATTGAAAGAGCGAGAATTTTTACGCTGGCCTCCAAAAACAATTCATCATTCGGAGTGATCTTTTCTACAACAACCGCACGTGTGTTTCAAGGCACTGCTTTTGTTTCTGCTAGTAGTAGTGACCAGGTTCTTACACTAGACAGTAAAGACAGTATTATAAATATAAATTTTACAGGCGGGGGCAGCACTATTTATTTTAATAAAATCACTGGAGAACCAAATGCCACAGGTACAATTACCGTCACTGCTACAAGTAATAATTTGGATCAAAGAACAATCGTGATTTATCAGACAGGTATAGTAGACATACAATAAAATGGGTTCTACAATTAGATAAAAACGTGATATATCTTTATCAAAAAAATAAGGGATCTCTCCTCATCGAAGTGCTTGTTGCTACTTCAATAATTGTGACAGCAGTGATTGCTTCTGTTGGAGTGTTTGGAACAATGGCACATCTTTCATACAAAAATACAGCAAAAATTCAGGCAGCATTTTTGGCGGATGAAGGAATAGAAGCAACAAAAACATTACGTAATGCATCCTGGAATACGAATATCAAAAATCTAACTATTGGAACTAAATACTATTTATACTGGAATAATCATTCTTGGAATATTAATGCCTCGACTACTATGGTTGATAATCAATTTGTACGCTACTTTACCCTCTATAACGTTTACAGAGACGCGAGTTTTAATATTGTTGCTTCAACAACAAGCGGGTCTTCAATTGATCAAGATATGAGAGGGCTTATTATGAATGTGCAGTGGTCAGATGAGGCAGGCACTTCAACAAAAAGTATTGATACCTATCTATATAATCTATTTTCTAATTAAATGAGATTTTTTAATAAACAAAAACAGAATATGAAAGTTAAAAGAGGGGGCTACACACTTGTTGAACTTCTGATTGCCCTTTTTATAAGCACATTACTTGCTATTGCTGTGTCGCAAGCCACAACTTCTTTGTACTCGACATATAAAAATGTTTACGCATTGCGTGAAATTGAAAGTGGAGCAATTTCTATATTAGATAGACTTACTCGAGAAATCAAAAACTCTACAAGCATTGATTTGTCTAATTCGGTCCTCGATTCTGACTCCGGGAGGGTTTCTTTGAACGTCGCTTCGAGTACGGGTAGTTATAACACTAAGATTTATCTTTCAAACTCAAGACTTTATATCAGTCGTGATGGAATTGAACTTGGACCGCTTTCACCTTCTGATGTAAAGGTCACCTTAGTTAATTATAGTTTGATTAATTCAAACAATAATACAGCAACAGGATTGCGTGTCGAGCTTGTGCTCGAATCGCCCGATAATAGTCCAACGGATTGGTCGAAAACATTTTACGCCACAGCTATAATGAGAGGGACATATTAATTTAAAAAAAGTATGAAATATTTATCAAAAAAAAGAGGAAATACAAAAAGTAAAAAACCTAATCACCAAGGTGGTCAAGTTTTAATTGCCACGGTTATTTTATTTTTGTCTCTTTCTCTTGCCGTAGTTCTTGGTATGGCTATTCCAATCGCTAATCAGATCAAGGTTTCAGGAGACCTTGAAACTTCACGTCGATCTTATGCTACTGCCGAGGTTGGAAATGAAGAGATTTACTATCGTCTGAATAAGGGAAAAACCATTCCTGCCAGTATCGTACTTGGAACTTCCAATGCGACAGCAACCGCAGTGATTGTTGATAATGGTGACAGTGAAACGGTTACCTCAACTGGTCTTTCTGGAACATATCAACGCTTAACTAAAACGATCTTTACTCGTCCCCGGTCAGTTTCAATGTTGTATGCCATGCAGATTGGAACGAGTTCGGTTACTGCTGGAACAAATGCCAATGTGACTGGTGATGTCTATGTGAACGGAAGCATCTCAGGGCTTAATGTAACAGGAGGTTCTGTTATAGCTGCAAATCTTGTTGATCCAACTACGGTGGAATCGTTTTACTCTGGTAGTAGTTCGGCTGGTCTAACTTCTATAAAATTTTGGAATAAAACTCCAGCGGTAAATGATATTGCTCAAAGTTTCAAGATCTCAAGTGCCACCCCAATTAATGCAGTAACTTTGTATCTTCAGAAAACATCAGGTAGTTGGAGTGGGGCCAACATAAAAATTGTAAATGATAACGCAGGTAGCCCAGGTTCTACTGTGTATGCAAGCGCTTCTTTGCCAAGTGGCTCTGTATCAACTTCGGATTTTGGCGATCCGTATTTACCACTCAACACAACAATAAACCTAACTCCTGGGGTAATATATTGGATTGTGGCTGATATGCCAACTCAAACCAGTTCAACTGCATATCTTTTGGCACAGACTGTGTCATCTTCAACTGCATCATATGCAAATGGCGTGGTGAAGACCGGCACATTTGGTGGAACTTGGTCATTGCCAAGTGGATCAACAGCAAGTGATATTTTCTTTGCACTCTATTATAACGGTCAAATCAGTACGGTTGATAATGTTACAACTTCAGGTAGTCCATATTTTATTTGGGCTCGTGAAATTTATAATTCAAATGCTGGGAGTGGCAAATTGTATTGCCAGAACTCTTCTAACTCTACTCCTTCAGTGTGTGACGAATCAAGACCAGACCCTACGATCTCTGGAAGTATTGTAACTACAAATGACTATGCTTCCTGGGAGTCTTCAGCAACATCGGGTACAACTACAAGCAGTATTACAGTTACTAGTGGCGGAACCAAAACACTGGGGAACACTAAAATTGTGGGAAATTTAAATATTAGTAACAACGCTCAAGCTAATTTGACCGGGAATTTGTGGATCACTGGAGATTTGGTGTTGTCGAACAACTCCACCTTACAAATTGATCCTAGTATGGGCGCCAAGGACGTTGTAGTCCTTGTGGATGGATCAATAAACCTAGATAATAATGCAAACGTGCTAGGTTCTGGAAACTCCAATAGTTTCCTTCTGCTTGTATCTAGGTGTACGGTCTCTACTTGTCCATCAGGAAGTATTAATCTGAGCAATAATGCCACAGCGGGTGCCCTGGTTTCACCTAACGGCCTTATCAACTTGAGTAATAATGCAAATGCAAAAGCCGCAGTTGGTCAGGGTGTAACAATGTCAAATAATGCCAATATTATATATGATCCAAAACTTCAGTATTTCTCACTAGGAGCAACCGGGGCTACATCATCTTTATGGTCAATTGATAGTTGGCAGGAAGTCTCTCAGTAAAGTACAATAGTCAGTATAAATTAGATTAATTATACTGAAATATCATGAAAAAGACCCTAAAACCGTTGATAATTGGAAACTGGAAGCTAACCCCAAACACTTTAGATGAAGCAAAGAAGAGATATCTAGAAACCGCCAAAGCCCATGCAAAATATAAGTCAACTGTTGATGTGGTAGTTTGCCCGCCCGCCTCTTTTATCGCCCCGCTTTCCCTTCTAAAGAAGAGTAAGACGGTCAGTGTTGGTGCCCAGAATGTTTCTTTTTGGACAACTGGCTCAAAAACAGGTGAGATATCAGCGTCCCAGGTACGTTCATGTGGTGCAACATGTTCAATTGTTGGGCATTCAGAACGTCGTGCATTGGGGGAAACAGATGAAGTTGTAGCTGAAAAGGTTGCTGAAGTAGTCAAGTGCGGAATGACCGCTGTGGTTTGTATTGGAGAGACAGAACGTGACGAAGAGGGTGCTTATCTAGAAGTGATCAAAGCTCAAATCAAGAAAGGTTTAGCCCGTATTTCGAAACAAGAGATTCACAGGGTTGTTATCGCTTACGAACCTGTTTGGGCTATTGGTCGCACAGATAATGTTGCTATCACTTCACACGATCTGCATCAAATGGCTATTTTTATTCACAAGTACCTCAAAGAAATATTTGGCATGGCCGGTGATCTAATTAGAATTATTTATGGCGGATCTGTCACACCTGAGAATGCTTTTGACTTGTATCAAAACGGAGGGGTGAGTGGATTTTTACCAGGAAGATCAAGTTGGGACGCAAAAACGTTTGAAGGAATATTTTCGGGCGTCTCCCTAGCTTTAAAAGAAATAAAAAAGGCCACAAAGATCCAATCACGACAAAATACTAAAACTAAAGTTCATAAAAGAAAATAAAAATTAAATATAATATGAAATCAATTCGTGAGGCAGGGATTCTAAAAGGAAAAAAGGTTATGGTCCGTGTAGATTACAATGTACCGGTTGCTGGTGGAAAAATTGTTGATGATTTACGTATTCGTGTTTCGCTGCCAACAATTGAATATTTGAGAGCAGAGGGTGCGCGAATTATTTTGATATCACATATTGAAACTAAAGATAATCCAACTTTAGAGCCCATCGCAGTAAATCTTGCCACGCATTTCCCAGTTAAATTCGTAAAAGATTTTCTAGGAGATGATGGGGAGGAAGCGGTAATGTCTTTGAAAGATGGAGAGGTTGTTTTGTTTGAAAATCTACGTTCAAATACTGGCGAAAAGGCAAATGATCCTCAATTTGCAAGGGTCCTAGCAAGTTATGCTGATGTATACGTAAATGACGCTTTCCCAGTCTCCCATAGACCACACGCTTCAATTGTTGGAATTCCGACATTATTACCTCATTACGCCGGTTTCCAATTGATGAAAGAGGTGGAACACCTTAGTGTCTTTTTTAATCCAGCCCATCCATTTATTTTTGTATTAGGTGGAGCGAAATTTGAAACAAAAATTCCATTGATTGAAAAGTTTTCTAATACGGCTGATTATATTTTTGTAGGCGGTGCCTTAGTGAACGATATCTTTGCCCTAAAAGGTTATGAGATAGGAAAGTCACTTGTGTCGGATGCTACACAAAATGATGAAAAGGTTAAAGGTGCACTCAAAAGTATTTTAGGAGACCAAAGAATTATTCTACCTCACGATGTTGTGGTTGATGGTCCAAATGGTAAGAGAGTGTGTGATGTAAAAAGTGTAGGTAAGGACGAAATGATCGTGGATGTGGGGCCTGCATCGGTGGATGCTTTCGCTGATAAGATTAAAGGCGCAAAATTTATTTTATGGAACGGTCCGATGGGTTTATACGAAAAAGGTTTTAAAGATCAGACAATTAAGTTCGCGAATTTGATTACAGGTTCTGAGGCACAGAGCGCCGTTGGGGGCGGAGACACGGTGGCTGCGATTGAATCGCTCCATGTAGATAATCCACATGTTTTTATTTCATCAGGAGGAGGTGCGATGTTGGAATTTTTACAAGAGGAAACGTTGGTGGGGATCGAGGCGTTGAAGTAAATTTTACAGAACCTCCTTTTTAATTTTTTCTCCAAATTCAGAAATTTCATCAGCCAGATAAGGTTTTGCGGGCCAGTGTTCCAAACCATCATCATTGAATCTTGGAATTATATGCATGTGCGCGTGAAAGATAACTTGTCCCGCTGCCTCCTCGTTATTCATAATAAGGTTTACCCCGTCTGCGTCCACTCCGTTTTTGACCGCAATCGATAACTTTTTGGTAGTTAGCATAATTCTCGCTGCTAATTCTTCTGAAAAACCATATATATTTTCAATATGATCTTTTGGCATAACGAGCACCTGACCCTTATTTGTAGGGTTTATATTCATAATTGCTAATGTTTCTGTATCTTCATAGACCTTCTCTGCCTGGATCTCCCCTGAAACAATCTTACAAAATATACAATTTTCTGCTTCTTTGTGGTCTGTTGAATTCATACCGACATTCTATGATAAAATCGATAAATGGCAAACACTAGTCCTAAATACCGCATCCGTCCTATTGCCGAAGGTAGCCTGATTGATCATCTATTATTTCACAGAGGAGTAAAAACCCTAGAGGAAAAAGATGCTTTTTTAAACCCAGACTACAATAAAGGTATCCATGATCCTTTTTTAATGAAAGATATGGACAAGGTGGTCTCTCGGATTATTGATGCGATTAATAAAAAAGAAAAAATTTGTATTTATACAGATTACGATGCCGATGGAATTCCAGCTGGTGTCGTTTTTCATGATTTCTTTAAAAAGATTTCATACGAGAATGTTATGTTCTACATACCCCATCGTCACAAAGAGGGGTTTGGTTTAAATTCAGATGCTGTAGAGAAAATCGCTAAGCAAGGTGCGAAGCTTTTGATTACGGCTGATTGTGGTATCGCAGACGTTGATGAAGTGGCCCATGCTAACTCATTAGGTATGGAGGTTGTTGTGACAGATCATCATTTACCGCATGATGTGTTGCCGGCTGCCTTTGCAATTCTAGATCCACAACAGCCAGGCTGTAATTATCCTGAAAAAATTCTTTGCGGCTCGGGGGTTGTATATAAATTAATCCAAGGTCTTTACCAGAAACTTGGATTAAAAGAGGGAATGGAAAAGTGGTCGCTCGATATGGTGGGGCTCGCTACCTTATCGGACATGGTTCCTCTTGTCGGAGAAAATAGGATTCTGGCATCTTACGGTTTAAGGGTGATGCGAAAAACTCCACGTGTTGGTTTGTGTGAATTATTTAAATCTCTTAAATTGGATCAGAAGACTTTAGCTGAAGACGATGTTCAATTTTTGGTGACACCGAGAATTAATGCTGCATCTAGAATGGCAGATCCTGTTCTTGCATTTGAATTGCTATCAACAGATGATATTCAAAAAGCTAAAGGTCTATGTAAGGTCTTGACCGATATAAACACTGATAGAAAAGTTCAGGTGGCCCTCATTTCTAAGGAAATTAAAAAGAATCATTCGGATGCGGATTTTCAGGCAGTTCCACTAATCGTGGTCGGTAATCCAAATTGGAAGCCAGCTCTTCTTGGACTTGTGGCGAATAGTTTGATGCGCGATTACCAGAAACCAGCTTTTGTATGGGGACGTGATGAAGAAGGAATAATCAAAGGTTCGTGTCGCTCGAACGGCTCTTACCACCTCGTAGATTTAATGTCAGCAGTAGAGCCTGGTGTTTTTCATGAAGCAGGAGGGCATGCTATGTCAGGAGGTTTCGCAGTTTCAAACGATCACATTCATTTGATCTCGGATCATCTAATTAAAGCTTTGGATAAGGTGTCTATAAGTGAGATAGACAGTGCGATTGATGTCGATAGTTTAATTTCACTTTCAGACATTAATTGGAAATTTTGGGAAGCGTTAGACAAGATGGCTCCATTCGGAGAAAAAAATGCCAAACCTCTATTTATGTTTCAAAAGATAACTGTTGTCGGGTACAAGAAATTTGGCAAAGCAGGGGAGCATGTAGAGGTGCGCATCGGGAATTCAGATGGTGCAGTTTTACCAGCCATTAGTTTTTTTAATGCTGAAAATCCTACTTATCAATTGTCACAATCAGATGTTATTGATATGGTAGCTACTATTGAGAAATCAAATTTTAAAGGCCGTCCAGAGCTTCGCCTTAGAATTGTTGATATAATAAAATCCAAATGATAAAGCTTAAAGTTGAAAAGGAAAAAATAGTAGAGGGTAAACAGGTAATTATATATACGGACGGATCATCACGCGGAAATCCAGGTCCCGGCGGATATGCATTTGTTGTTGTGTACCCAAATGCAACAGCTGAGATGAGAATTGATGAAGCGGGAGGACGAGAGGTGATGACGACTAATAATAGAATGGAAATGAAGGCGGTTATTGAGGCCTTACATTTTTTTAATGATTACTACGCAAAGGGTGTCGAAGTCTTATATGAGGTTCGCCTTGATTCCTCATACGTAATGCAAGGTGCCACCAAGTGGATTCACGGGTGGAAAGCAAAGAACTGGATTACCGCTAGTAAGGAGGATGTAAAGAATGTTGATCTGTGGCAAGATATGGACGAGGTTATGAAAGGCAAAAAAATTGAATGGACTCTTTTAAAAGGCCACAACAATATTTTTGGTAATGAAAAATGTGATCAGATTGCAACCACTTATGCTGATGGAAAGGTGCCAGAATTATACAAGGGATTTCTAAGTGAGTATCCTGACGCAGAAGCAATTTTAAATGTAGAACCAGAATTATCTGGGTCTGAAAAGAAAGCTAAAAAATCATCAAGTAAAAATAAAAATGTTACGGCGTATTCGTATGTGAGTAAGGTCGGAGGGATTATTCATGTCGACAAAAATTGGGATGATTGTAAAAATCGAGTGCACAAGTCTAAGGGAGCTCTATACAAAAAATCTATTTCACCGATGGACGAGTCAGAGATTATTTCGGAATTCAAGAACAAATAAGAGGTACACTATTTTCATTTTAATTTAATCTCATGCCAGTATTGTTTTGTATGTGCGAAAATCAACACTAGTTGTTTTACTTATTTTATTTTCAATAATTGTATATCGATTTTTAAATTGGCCCTCGGATGATACTTTTTTAAATAATTTTAAAGGTCGGTTGGTAACAATATCAGCTCAGGTCATTGAAGACCCGGATGTGATTGGTGACGTGCAAAGAATAATTGTGCAGGTCAAAAAAGCTGATGATCAGGATATTCAGAATTCATCCGCTGAGCATTTGATTCAAGTGAGTGTTAAAAATTTCAAACCAATTTTATATGGAGATCAAATTGTCATCAAAGGCAAAATTCTAAATATTTCTGATTCAAATGGGAGTGGCAATTCTTCCTATTCAGAGTACATGCGAGTGCGAAATATTTTCTATCAAATAAAAAATTCAAAGGTCTCTATTGTTGGGAATAATCCGCCATCACAGTTTAAGAATCTTCTCATACACATTAAAAATAATTTCGTACAAAGAATCGATTCTTTGTTGCCCCAACCTCAATCATTTCTAGGTGCTGGACTCGTACTCACGGGGAAGGGGTCGCTTGATCAGGATTTACAAAATGAATTTAAACGAGTGGGTCTAATTCATATTGTTGTCTTGTCTGGGTTTAATGTCAGTATCGTTGCAATTGTAATTATGGCTCTTTTAAATTTTCTACCACCGGTGGTGCGTTTCGTTTTCGGTATCTTTTGTATGACTTGTTTTTGTCTCATGGTAGGTGGTGGGGCATCGGTGATGAGATCTCTAGTCATGAATACTATTTCGATTTTTGGAAGAACAATGAATTTGCCTTACAGTCCGTTGCAAGGCTTGTGTGTCGCAGGAATCATCATGCTTGTCTTTAATCCTATGCTTTTATTTTTTGATCCGTCTTTTCAAATGAGTTTTATGGCTACACTTGGTCTTATACTTTTGTCTAATAAAATCTCTAAGTACGTGTCTTTTTTGCCAGAAAAATTTGGAGTAAAAGAAACGGTGTCTGCTACGCTTTCAACTCAAATTGCCGTCACACCTCTCATCATGCATTTCTCTGGGATTGTTTCGATCATATCCCTTTTTACAAACATTGTAGTCTTGCCTTTTATACCTTTTACTATGTTATTTGTAGCGACCTCTGTGTTTCTGAGTTTTGCATCAAACTTTCTGGCGCTGATCAGTGCCTATATTTCTTATGTGCTTCTGACATATGAATTGTGGGTGGTTCATGTGTGCGCAGGCTGGTCGTTTTCTGCTATTGAATTTCCTGCTTGGAGTTGGAAGCAGACGCTTTTTTGCTATTTCGTAATAGTTTTTATTTATCTATCATTTCACTTTAAATTATTCACAAAAAATGGAAAAAAAGAAATACGAATGTTCTTTAAACGTCACGATGCAGGTGGATGATTTCTCCTGTGTAACATATGCAGAAACATTCGTACTTCTTAAGTGTATATACAAGCGATCATGTGATGTTTCGCCTGTGAAACCACGTGTCTCCCCCCTAGAATCGACTTTCCACTACGGAACCATTCAAGTTGGTAAAGAAAGCATCTATATATTTCTTCTTTTCAGAGGGGACATAATCAAGCATGTATGAGTGCTCCCACATGTCTAAAGCCAATATGACTTTTAATCCAGTCAGGTGTCCTAGATGCTGTTCTTCAACCCAGGCATGTACGAGACGTCCGTTAGTTTGATCTTTATAGAGAATTGCCCACCCTACTCCACGAGTCATGGCTAATGTTTTAAATCGAGACATCCATGTGTCAAAAGACCCCCACTCTGTCGCGATAGATTTTCCGAGTTCGCTTTCAGATGAAAGTGGCTTAGCTCCACCTTCAAGCTGTTCAAAATAATATTCGTGATTTCTCATACCATCAAATTCAAAACCAAATCTCCGCTGGGCTTCAGAAATTGCAAGTGCATTTTTTTCAGCATCAGCAGACATACTAGAAATACTGTCGATGATCAAGTTTGTATTTTTTACATAACCTGAATAAAGCTTCAGATGTTCTTCAATTGTCTTAGCCGAGATTCCTGTTAAATCACCAATGGCAAATTTTCTTTCAGTGTATGACATATATATGTATAGATTAAGATTAATAATGTCTAAAGTTGCTGCAATATTATACCACGCTAAAATGGGTATTTTTGTGATTGTGTATTCTCTGGTTTCTTTGGTTTTTATATCATCAATTCTTTATTCGTCGGAGAAGCTTGAATCAATTAAAGGCAAAGTCTATTTTTTAGATGTTGGGCAAGGCGATTCAGTTTTAATCATTTTTTCGAACGGTAACCGCATGTTGATTGATGCTGGAAACGTCGACGGAAAAGCCGTGGATGAAATCAGAAAAATTTTACCTTGGTATGATCGTCGAATTGATATCGCATTAGGCACTCACGCAGACATTGACCATGTCGGAGGTTTTACAAAAGTTGTTCAGAACTTTACAGTCGGTCTATTTTTATTCTCACATCTCCATACTTCAAAACCAGTTGAAACTTTTTTATTTGATTCGATTGACCGAGTGCATGTTGCAACTTCAACAATTGATCGGGGAGCAATGATTTCATCTGGAATTAAAAATGACATATCTTCAGATCATGTAAATATTTTGTACCCACCAAGAATGATGCGAATGACTTCTGATAAAGACACAAATTTATTTTCAATTGTTGCGATGGCTTATATTCGTAACAAAAAATATTTGCTGACAGGGGACGCACCACGCTCGGTTGAATTGGAGCTAGTTTTTGCATCAACATCAGCATCAAATTTATTTTCTGATCTGCATGCATATGTTTTGAAAGCAGGACATCATGGTTCGCGCACGTCCACTGATCCGATTTTTGTACAATCTATTTCGCCAACCTATGCGATTATTTCTGCTGGAAAAAATAATCGATATGGACATCCACATGTTGAGACACTAGAAACTTTTGAAAAAGAAAATATAAAAATATTGAAAACGTATGATTCTGGAACAATTGCGTTTTAATTTGCGACCATGTCTGTATGTGATAGTCTTATCCACGAAGCGCAGACAATATTAACCTCAAACACCCCATCGGGGTAAAGAAAGGAGACACCATGAGCCACGCGCCTGGTTCTTTGAATGAAAAAGTCACCGCAGTTCGAGAAGTTCTGATCGGTGCAATTGGGGCTGGTGTTTTCAAAAACGCTGGCTTCAGTGTTCGTTGCGGACACGAGGGTTTCGACCTCTTCTTCGTAAATGGGCTTGAAGACCCTAACGGTAGCCGCCTTCATTTTGATACGGCATCGGTTACGAAAACTGTTGTTGCGTTGCTGACTCACGCTCTGATAAAGCGTGGACGTGTCAGAATGGACATGACGGTCGGAGAGATGTTCACGTCTTCGGGGTTTGAAATAAGCGAAAGCGTCCGAGTAGTCACTGTTGGTGAGCTGCTGGTTCACAGCGTCTACTTCAATCACACTGTCGGAAACTTCAGTGAATTGATGGGTGACGATGTGGTCGCAGCTTTCCTAAAGGCGAATGCAGATAAAGGAACTTTCATCTACACCAACTCTTGTTACATCCTCTTGGGTGCAGCACTAGAAGCGGTGACGGGGAGCAATCTCCAGTTACTTGCAAACGAGGTGTTTTTTGAAAGCAGTCGCAGCTGTATCCACTGGGAGCCATATGTTCCAGGGCACTTACGTGACACACTGGTTCCAACTTGGGTAGGCGACCAGCCGAAAGATCGCAGTATCGCGGGTCAAAGGACGCACGACATGACTACGCAGCGCATGCATCACGGAGGGAGATACCTGTGTGGTGCGGCTGGGGTCTTTGCCTCAGCTCCTTCTTTGGCATCCCTCCTCAGTCAGGTTTTTTTGGGTGATCACATTATCAGCGAATCGTCGAAAGCGATGCTTCATGTTAATGGAGTCGGGCACCTCAAAAGGTGGAGAAAGCCAGGTGAAGTGCCACCAACAGTAGAGACGCCGCCAGAGTTTGCTCAATTCGGGGTAAACATGGACAACTGGCTGGGAATCATTAGGAATCTGTTTGCCTCACACACTGGTTGCCAAGGTGCCTGGGTGAACTCCAAGAAAATGGCGGCTATGCTGACCACTGATGCTGTGGCGTATGGTGATGAAAGCAGGAAGGCAGTTCAGAGGATATTCAGGACGGATATCCTGGGCAGAATCCTGATGGCCTAGTCGACCAAACGTCTGGCGTGAACGCCAACTCAAGAGCGGCGTCGGGGAGAAATCCCTGACGCCGCTCTTTCGTTCCTTTTTATTAATTTAAAGTTGGAATACTAGATCAAACCAGCCTTTTTCAAAGTGGCAAAGGCACCATTCTTCTGAATGGTCTTAATACCACGAGCAGATACGGTAACAGTTACGAATTTTTTCAATTCAGGAACATACACTTTCTTTTTCTGTAAGTTTGGATACTGTCTAACGATACCAGTTGGGTTGAACTGTGTGGCACGAGTACGGTTTGAATAACCGCCTGCTCGGATGGATCCTTTTTTAGTGATTGGGCAAACTTTCGTCATATAGGATTCACATGCTATCATATTCTTAATATAAATCAACATGTCGACTATTTTTTTCCTGCTGGTTTTGATTTTCTCGGTAATAGTGCATGAAGTAGCCCACGGATTGGCTGCTCTTTCATTGGGTGACCCTACTGCTAAATATGCCGGACGACTCACCTTAAATCCTATAAAACACATAGATATTCTTGGTTCTATTATAGTGCCATTAATATGTGCATTGTTACCAGGAAACCTAATGTTCGGATGGGCCAAGCCAGTTCCTGTTAATCCTTACAATTTAAAGTACGGTAAATGGGGTGATGTTATTGTGTCTTTTGCAGGACCTCTCTCTAATATTATAATTTTCCTAATCTGTGGCCTATCTCTTAGGTTTTTCGGAGATCATATCCCTCAAGCAACCGCCGCCTTTCTATTAATGATCTGTATTACTAATATTGTATTGGCAATTTACAATCTAATTCCAGTAAGCCCATTGGACGGGTCACATATTCTTTTTGCTTTTCTTCCAGAGCGTTTTCAAGGAATCAAGAAGGTGATGGAAGCGCAGGGTTTTCTTTTCGCGATTATCTTCGCGTTAGTGTTGTGGCAGTATTTCACGCCGTTAATATATTGGATTTTAGCGCTGGTTATCGGTTCTTAATTTGTATGTAAATTTTATAGAGCCTGCCGCACACGTGGTGCGGCAGGCTCTGAGTATGTGACTATTTCGTAGTTGCCAGCCAGGCTGCAATATCACTGCCGAGATCGATGGTTGTTGGTTCTGCCTCCGGTCCTCCTACTGGAACAAGCTCTGTGATGGTCATCGCACGAGTCTCGAGTGACCATTTCAGCTTGAATTTCCGAGTACCATCTTTGGACTCAAGCTCCGTCTCTGCGTCTTTTTTTGCCACGAAGGCGTCAGCGAAATCCGTCCATGCCGGGATATCGTTGAGTTCGTACGGTCTCAGTTCTGTGAGTGTCCGAAGGGTGTTCCACACCCCAGGGGGTATACCGGGGAATCTGTTTTGTGTCATGTGTTGGTGGTTGGGTTGGGGTTGGTTGGTGGTCAGTTTTGCTGTTTCTACCCAGATACTAAAACCAAAAGAGTAATTTGTAAATCACCTATTGCACTCGGCACCTTTATATAGTATCTTATGGCTTAAGTGCTTTTCGAAGCATTTTATTTTTCGCAAGAAAATAAATAAAGATAAATCAAGCAAAAATGCCAACATTAAGTCAATTAGTCAAAAGAAAAAGAACAAAGACAGTTCGTAAATCAAAGGCGATTGCTCTTACTCGTGGTTTTAACACTATTAAGAACCGTCCCGTATATTACAACGCACCTTTTAAAAGAGGTGTGTGTACAAAGGTGACAACAAAGACCCCTAGAAAGCCGAACTCTGCGATTCGAAAGATTGCCCGAGTGAGACTGACAAACGGATCTGAAATCACTGCATACATTCCAGGCGAAGGTCACAATTTGCAAGAGCACTCTGTGGTTATCGTTCGAGGAGGAAAGGTTCGAGACGTCGGTCTTCGTTACACAATTGTGCGAGGAAGATTAGACTGTTCAGGTGTAGAAGCTCGTAGAAAAGAACGATCAAATTACGGTACGAAGCGTCCAAAGGCTGGAGCAAAAGCTAAATAAGCCTTATTTTCCAAGCCAGTTTCTTTATCTCTCACAATCGGTCGTATAGAGTAAGACATACATAAAGGTTTGTATGTCTGAAAAAAATCTATACACATTCAATTTATTATTCACTGATTCAGTTAAATTAAAATTTACCCCCATGCGTAGAAAAGTTAAAAATCGAAACGTAGCAAAATCGGACGACAAGTATAATTCACCTGCCGTTGGAAAGCTTATCAATTACATTATGAGCAGTGGTAAAAAAGTTACCGCCACTCGCGTTGTGTATGATGCACTAGAACAAATTAAAAAATTGGCTTCCGTTGAAGACCCAATCGCGGTTTTAGATACTGCCTTAAAGAACGTTGCCCCTACTGTAGAAGTCCGCTCACGACGAGTAGGAGGTGCTAACTATCAGGTTCCCCGTGAAGTTCGCCCAGAACGAAGAAACTATTTATCAATGAGATGGATTATTGACGCTGCTCGCTCTAAAAAGGGCAAGCCTATGAGTATCAAGTTGGCTGAAGAGCTTATCTTGGCCCTTAAGGGAGAAGGTGAAGCGATGAAAAAGCGTGACAATACACACAAGATGGCCGAGGCAAACAAGGCGTTCGCGCATTTGGCTTGGTAATATAAAATACAAAAAGTCATTTAAGACACGGAATAATTTTCTGCTGAAAATTTTCCTGTCGCTCGGCTCGTCAGCCTGCGCGAAGTCTTAAATGACTTTTTGTTTTCCCAGATTACAAATTTTCTCTATAATAAATGTGATATTATGATGTGTATATGTCAGATCAAGTTAAGTTAGAAGAGGAAAATAGTAGCTATAAAGAATCGTCTAATCAGTCTCAAGATTCTGGAATGATTGGATTTTTGATTAGTAAAGGAATTGTAAAAACTAAAAAATCTGCCGGGATTGTTTTATTTGTGATAACTATATTGTTTATTACCTTGACGGTGTACTTATATATCTTTGTTTTGGGTGGTAAAAATCAAAATGAAATAATTTTAACTGGAGCGGAACCTGGCCAGAAATTGATACCAATTGAATATCCAAATGAACAATAGAAATAAAATAAAAAATGAGAAAGGGTTTACCTTAATAGAGCTGTTGGTGGTCATAGCAATTATAGCCTTGTTGTCTGTGATAGTGCTAGCCTCCTTACAATCAGCCAGAATAAAGGCCAGGGATACGAAAAGAATTCAGGACGTTAACCAAATAAGAACTGCAATTTCATTATATCAAAGTAATAACAATGGTAATCCTCCAGGATCACCAGGAGTAACCGGCTGGTCGATTCCCCTATATAAAGGATTAGGGGGTGCTTGCGACACGTTGTATAACACTATAATTCCAAAATATATTTCAGTCGCCCCAAATGATCCGCTCAGTCCGACTCTATCAAGTTGTGCTTGGGATGGCGGATACCACTATTATTATGGAATATATAAGCTTGTTGGAACTACATTAACAACCGTAACCAGCAATTCAGAATATGTAATTTGTACAAGACTTGAAGACCCTTCTTCTGGCGTAAATATAAGCGGTGGTTTTGCTACGACTGTAAATTATTGTACTGGAAGTGGGACTTTTAATTAGTAATGCGTCATGGTTTTGACTTGGTAAAATTACGACATAAAAACTTTATAATTTCCTTATTGTTTTTTCATATCGGGGGTCTATAATGCTCTCATGTTAACCGAGAAGGATTTAATACTCATAGGGGCGCTTATTGATTCGAGACTAGACTCTCGTTTTGATGCATTTGAAGATAAAATCGAAAGAAAACTCGATGAATTTGCGGGGGTAATTAAGAAGTCGTTTGATGAGGTGTTTTTGCGGTTGGATAATGAAGATCCGGAGGATCATCCGTCTTGGAAGTAAAGTTGCCAACACCCTCAAATAATGCTATTTTACCCTAACGACGTTTATCAAACGCCTTTTATTATTCAATAATATTTTATGGACAAAAGAGATTATCCACTAGAGAAAGTTAGAAATTTCGGTATCATCGCGCACATCGACGCGGGAAAGACTACAACTTCAGAACGAATCCTTTACTACACTGGTATGTCACACAAGATCGGTGAAGTACACGACGGTGAAGCAACAACTGACTGGATGGAACAGGAAAAAGAACGAGGTATTACAATTACTGCGGCTGCTATTACATGTTTTTGGAATCCTACATACAACGGAACTGACAAATCAGGTATGCACCGATTCAACATTATCGATACTCCAGGTCACGTGGACTTTACAGTAGAAGTAGAACGATCTCTTAAGGTTTTGGACGGAGGAGTAGTAGTTTTTGACGGAGTAGCCGGAGTAGAGCCACAATCTGAAACAGTGTGGAGACAGGCTGACAAATATAATGTTCCTCGAATCTGTTTCATTAACAAATTGGACCGAACAGGTGCCTCTTTCGAGCGATCATACGCGTCAATTTTAGAAAGATTGAACAAGAACGCAGTTCGAATGCAACTTCCAATTGGATCTGAAGGAGATTTCGAAGCGGTTGTGGATTTGTTGAAAATGAAGTCTTACCACTTTGAAGGAGAAATGGGAGGAACAGTTGTTGAAAAGGAAATTCCTGAAAACATGGTAGCTGATGCAACTAAATACCGCGCTCAATTAGTAGAAAAAATTGTGGAATTTGATGACACAATGATGAATCAATACTTGGAAGGAAAAACAGATTTTACTATAGATGAATTAAAGAAAACATTAAGAAAGGGAGTAATCGCTGGTAAAATATACCCAGTGTTCACA